>UMIE01013036.1_pt1 | contig 36771 bp, 35 predicted proteins | sample 1965711 | NCBI WGS metagenome assembly UMIE01 (sample SAMEA4836116, study PRJEB28245) | human gut metagenome | biome: gut microbiome; material: fecal sample | place: Denmark | collected 2008 | reverse complement strand
TTAACTAATTTATATGCGTCCAGTTTTTGGGGTACACATCACTCACAAGAGCGGTCCCAGTTTATTTATTTGATGGTCTTCAGTTCCGTCCAATCCTTGTCATAAAGGGTAATCGCATCGCCGATATCGGTGAGCCATTCGCCCTTATCGATTTCGTCAACAGCCATCTTCAGCATGGGATCGTTGATGAAGTCTTTTTTATGAAGGGAAGTGGCCTTCGTGTTCGGGTCATTGTAGCCGATGTATTCGTAGTTTTTGACGCTGACTTCCGGATCGTAAAGGAAGTTGATGAAGGCTTCTGCCAGTTCTTTGTGCTTGGCGCCTTTGGGAATGGCCAGTGTATCGGCCCAAACGGTGGTCCCTTCCTTAGGAATGATAAAGCCGACATCGGGATTGTCATTATGGACAAAGTGGGCATCGCCGGACCACATCATCCCAATCCACGCTTCTTCAGCAATGAATTTCTGCTTGATGGAATCCGTATCGTAAGCAAGGACGTTCGGCGCCAGGGTCTTGAGGTCCTTGAAGGCAATGTCAATCTGGCCCGGATCCGTTGCGTTGTTGGAAAAACCATGTTTCTTGAGGGCCATGCCAATGACTTCACGGCTGTCGTTGAGGAGGATGACGCGTCCCTTGTATACAGGGTTCCACAGATCCTGCCAGCTGGTCGGAGCCGTTTTGACGTATTTCTTGTTGTAGATGATGCCTGTCATGCCCCAGGTGTAGACGACGGAATATTCACCATTGGGGTCAAAGGTATTCTTTTTGAGCTTATCCATGACGAATTCCGTATTGGGCATCTTACTCTTGTCGAGTTTTTCCAAAAGACCCAGTTTTTTCATGGTCGTGACCATGTAGTCCGAAGGCTGGATAACATCATATTGGGCGCCGCCGGCCTGCAGTTTGGCAAGGAGTTCTTCATTATTGGCAAAGACGTCATAGTTGACCTTGCAGTCATATTTTTTCTCGAATTCCTTGATGACTTCAGGATTGAAGTTATCAGCCCAGCTAAAAATGTTGAGGACACGGCCTTCTTCTTTTTTTGTTTCCTTTCCGCCGCCGCAGCCGGCAGCAGCAAGGAGGAAAAGGGCCAAGATGAGGGTAAAAAGGGTGCGAAATTTTTTCATAGCTTACTCCTTTCGGGTATCATGGAGGCTCTTCATCTGCAAAAGCTGGCTTACGACCACAAGGGAAACCGTGACCAGCATCATACAGGTGGAAAGGGCGTTGATCTGCGGGGAAATGCCCCGTTTAACCATGGCATAGATGTAAAGGGGCAGGGTCGTCGAATCAGGGCCCGCCACAAAGAAGCTGATGACAAAGTCATCGATGGAAAGGGTAAAGGCCATGAGGGACCCGGCGATGATGCCTGGCGCAATCATGGGAAGCGTTACATAGCGGAAGGTCTGCAGCGGCGTCGCGTAAAGGTCGCTGGCGGCCTCTTCGATATCCTGCCGGCTTCCTTCCAGACGGGCTCCGACGGTGATGATGACAAAGGACAGGCAGAACGTGATGTGCGCCACAATCAGGGTCGGTTTCCCAAGGGAAAGACCGAGCTGGGAAAAAAGAATCAAAAGCGACAGCCCCATGACGATTTCCGGGATGAGGATCGGAAGGTAGAGCAGACTGTTGAGAACGGTTTTCGAACGGTATTGGTAGCGATGGAGGGCAATGGCAGCGAAGGTTCCCATGATCGTTGTCACGACCGTTGTAATGGAAGCGATGAGCAGGGAATTGGTCAGGGCCTCAAGGACGCGGTCATTGCTGAGCAGGGACGCATACCATTTGAGCGTAAAGCCGGCCCAGACGGCATTGATGCGGGAATCGTTGAAGGAATAGAGGGTAAGGATAAATAGCGGCAGGTACAAAAAGGCCAGGATGGCCAAGGTGTAGGCCACAAGGAGCGTACTACGCCAGGTTTTTTGCATGCTGGGCGCCTCCTTTCTGGGCCTGGAGGGCCTTGTAGTACAAAAGGATCATCAACAGGGCCAAAAATGCCAGGATGATTGAAAGGGCACTGCCAAAGGGCCAATCGCGTGCAGCAAGGAACTGGTTCTGGATGATGTTGCCCATGAGCGCGCTTTTGGCGCCGCCCATGATATCCGGAACGACGAACATCCCCAACGAAGAAATGAAGACGAGGATGGAACCTGCGGCTACACCGGGCATGGTAAGGGGCAGGGTCACCTTGCGGAAGGCCACGCTGGGCGGGGCACCAAGATCGCTGGCTGCTTCCAGGAGCCTTTTATCCATCTGTTCCAGGGAAACATAGATGGGAAGCACCATAAAAGGAAGCAAGGCGTAGACCATGCCCAGAAGGACGGCTGCGTCATTATAGAGCAGGTTGAGCGGCTTTTCAATGAATCCCATGTAGAGGAGGAACGTATTGACAAGTCCTTGGGAACGCAGGATGATGACCCACGCAAAGGAGCGAATCAGGAAGTTGATCCAAAAGGGAATCATGACGAGGATGATGCCCGCCTGCTGCCACTTTTTGGGCAGGATCATAGCAATGGTGTAGGCTACGGGGTAGCCCATGGCAAAAGTAAGGAGCGTTGTCACGAAGGCCGTGACGAGGGTCGATGCAAAAATCGTCAGGTACAGAGGCTCGAAAAAGCGAGTGTAGTTTGCGAGCGTCCAGTTAAAGACGACTTGCCCGTAGGCGGTACGGGACGCAAAGGACACGACCACGACGATAAGGAGGGGCAGGGCAAAAAAGAGGGTCAGCCATCCCATGGCCGGGACGACAAGGAGCTTTCCCCGCTTCATTTTGTCACCTTCACGGCTTCTTCGGCGTTCCATCTGATGCCAACGCGGTCGTCCGCCTTCCACCGTTTCTTGTCATCATAATATTGGTAGGCTGTCACCATTTGGTTGGTGTTGTCCAGCCGGATAAAGACCTTATCAAAAGTCCCTGTAAACAGCAGTTCCACAACGGACCCATAATAGAAAGGTTCCTTGGGCGTTCCTTCAAGGTCCTCGCTTTCCTTGGAGACCTCGATGAACTGGGGCCTTACAGCAAGGACGTGGTCCTCATCGCCTTCAATGTCAAAGAAGTTGTTTTCACCAATAAAGCCTGCGGCAAACTGGCTCTTGGGATATTGGTAGATGGCCGCGGGCGGGTCGTCCTGCTCAATGCGGCCGTCCTTTACGATGATGACCCGATCACTCATGGTGAGGGCTTCTTCCTGATCGTGCGTAACATAGATGAAAGTGATGCCAAGCCCGCGCTGGAGATTCTTCAGTTCAAGCTGCATCTTTTTGCGCAGTTTATAGTCAAGGGCACCCAGCGGTTCGTCAAGAAGCAGCACCTTAGGGTTATTGACGACGGCTCTGGCAATGGCTACGCGCTGCTGCTGGCCGCCGCTCATCTGCTGCGGTTTGCGGTAGCGGAGGTTTTCCAGCTGCGTGAGGTAGAGCACTTGATCGATGCGCTTATCCTGTTCCTCCTTGGGCACCTTTTTCATCATGAGGCCAAAGCGAATATTGTCTTCAACCGTCATATGCGGGAAGAGGGCATAGTGCTGGAACACCATGTTGACATTCCTTTTATAGGGTGCAAGGGAGGTCACGTCCTCGTCATCCAAATAAATATGACCAGTCGTCGGATGCTCAAGGCCGGCAATCATGCGGAGGATGGTCGTCTTGCCGCAGCCCGAAGGACCGAGGAGGGTGACAAATTCTCCGTCGCCAATGGTAAGGTCCAAGGTAGGGATGATGGTATTTTGTTCAAATTCCTTGGTAATGCCTACCAGTCGGATCATCTCTTTCATCTTTGTTGTGTCACAACCTTTCTCTATCAGTGGATTTTCGCAAGAAAAGCGCTGATTTGGCTAAAAATCAGCGGTCATGCAAATTTTTAAGGATGTCTTACCATTATATAGCATAGGCGGGATTTGTACAAAGATTTTTGCGGAAAAAGGCCGTGATTTTTGAAAAAGAGGGAAAAAAGCACGAATTTTTTGTGAAACAGTCGATGGAGCCCCGAAAAATGCCCCCAGAGACCATGAGAAAAGGGTATAATAAGAGCATCAAAAGAATGATTCCATAAAGAAGGGCACCTGCCGGAAAGCAGGGGAAAGGAGCTGCCATGACCGCACTTGAAACCTTGGGACTTCCCCGGGATCTTATTGAATTTATCTTTGAAGCTGCCCATATTCAGCGCTGGAACGATCATATCCGGCCCCAGGGCTTTACGGAACTGGATAAGCAGGCCCATAAAATGATGATCATGTACGTTCTTGCCCGCTGTGAAGAACAGGATCATGGAGTGCGTCTTGATTGGGAAGTCCTTGTTGAAGGCGGCATCTTTGAATTTTTGCACCGCGTCGTCCTGACGGACATCAAGCCGCCCATCTACCATGAACTCATGCGTGAAAAGGGCCCTCTTCTCAATAAGTGGGTCTACCGGGAACTGGAGCAGCGCATTCCTTCCTTAAAAGGCAGTCACTTCATGAAAAAAATGCGCCATTATTATGATGAAAAGGATCATAGCCTTGAAAAGCAGATCCTCCGCGCTGCCCACTATCTTGCCACGGAATGGGAGTTCCGCATCATCTACCATATGAATGAAGGCATCTTTGGCGTTGAAGAGATCAAAAGCACCATTCGGGATGAACTGGAAGAGCATTATAACCTTGCCGGCGTTCAGAAGATTGCCATGGAAGGAAAGACCCGCAAATTCGTCGACCTCATTGGCAAACTGCGGTTCCAAAAGCGCTGGAGCCAGTCGCCCCGCGTACCTGAGACTTCCGTCATGGGGCATGTGTTGGTGGTGGCCATCATGGGTTATTTCTGTGCCCGCAAGCTGGGGGCCTGCCGCAGCCGTGTCGTCAATGACTTTTTGGGTGGACTTTGGCATGACCTGCCCGAAGTCCTTACGCGGGATATCATTTCGCCCATCAAACGGTCCATCGAAGGCCTTGATGACCTGATCAAGGAAATCGAGAACCGGCAGATGAAGGAAATCCTCCTGCCCCTCCTGCCTGACAGCTGGCATGGCGACATCATGAACTTCACTATGCATGAATTCCAGAACCGGATCCGCAAAGAGGGGCGTGTGGTGCTCCTTACGGGGGACATTCCCGAGGCCTACAACCAAGACCGCTATGAACCTATTGACGGAGCCATGCTCAAGGGCTGCGACCACTTGGCGGCCTTTATGGAAGCGTTTTTGAGCATTCAGTGCGGCATCACCTCGAGTCATTTAGCCGGCGTCATCAAGGCCCTGCCCAAACAATATGAGGGAAAAATGATTGCTGGCATTCCTTTTGATAAGGTCTACGAACAATTTACAAATACAATGAAAAGCTAGGCTGTGCCTAGCTTTTTCGATGTAGAAAAACAAATTGTATACAAAATACAAAAAAATACTCTGTCAACTCTGAATTGTGCTATAATGTGCTCGTAAGGGTTCATTAGATACTATTTTTTAGGAGGCGCTACAAATGAGTTTATTTGAAATGGCACAAATCCCTATGGCTGAAGCTTCCAAGCTGATCAACTTGGATCCCAACATCGAAAAGATCATCTCCAACCCGGAACGCACGGTTGAAGTCAGCATCCCTGTAAAGATGGATGATGGTCACGTTGAAGTATTCACTGGCTATCGTTCCTGCAACAGCACGGTGCTTGGCCCGGGCAAAGGCGGCGTTCGTTTCCATCAGAACGTTTCCATGGATGAAGTAAAGACGTTGGGCTTCTGGATGACCACGAAATGCGCAATTGCTGGTCTGCCTTACGGCGGCGGCAAAGGCGGCGTCATCGTTGATCCTCGCAAGCTCTCCAAAGGCGAACTCGAAAGACTGACCCGTGGCTACATCGACAAGATTGCTCCGGTTATCGGCGAAAAGATGGATATTCCTGCTCCTGACGTTAACACCAACGCTCAGATCATGGCTTGGATGACCGATGAATTCTCCATCATCAAAGGCCAGTTCGAACCGGGTGTTATCACTGGTAAAGCTGTTTGCATGGGCGGCTCCCTTGGCCGTACCTCCGCTACCGGCCGTGGCGTTATCACCGCTACGCTGGAACTGCTGAAACGCCACAACATCAAACCGGAAGATGCAACCATCGCTATCCAGGGCTTCGGCAACGTTGGTTCCTGGACTGCTAAATGCGCAGCCGATAAAGGCCTGAAGATTGTTGCCCTGTCCGATATCTCCGGCGGTATCTATGATGCCAACGGCCTGGATCCGTACAAAGTTGAAGAATATGCCAAAGCTCATGACGGCCTGATCAAAGGCTATCCTGGTGCTACCGCTATCAGCGGCGACGAAGTTCTTCTCCAGGATGTTGATGTTCTGATTCCGGCTGCTCTGGAACTCCAGATCACTGAAAAGAACGCTGACAAGATCAAAGCTAAGATGATCGTCGAAGCTGCTAACGGCCCGACCGATGATAAAGCTGATGTCATCCTCCATAAGAGAGGCATCGAAGTTGTTCCTGACGTTCTCGCTAACGGCGGCGGCGTAACTGTTTCCTACTTCGAATGGGTACAGAACCTCTACAGATACTTCTGGACCGAAGAAGAAGTTGTTGACAGACAGGAACAGATGATGGTCAAAGCTTTCGCAAACGTTTACGATGCTGCTAAGAAGTACAACACCACCATGCGTGTAGGTGCTTACATCGTAGCTATCGGCACGATTGCTGAAGCCCTCAAACTGAGAAAAGGCCTTTAATCTAAGAACCCACAACGGTTCGTGTTTGTGAAACACGATAACAAAAGAGGCGCCACTTCGGTGGCGCCTCTTTTATTTGGTGTGGCGGCAGAAGATTCCTTCCCCTTAGAGGGGAGGGGGTCACGAAAGTTTCTCTCCTCATCGAGAGATGACAAAATCCCCAGTAAGGAATGATGAAAGATTCATTACTGGGGATTTTTTATTTTTCCTCTGAAAGCAGGGCTTGGTATTTCTTACCCCATGTTTCCATGGCTAGAATAATCGGCTCCATGCACTTCCCAATGGGACTTAGGGCATATTCTACACGGGGCGGGATCTCGGGATAGACCGTGCGGGTGATGATGCCGTCTTTTTCCAGGCTGCGGAGGGAATCGGTCAGGACTTTCTGGCTGATTCCGTCAAGGTCTTGTTTGAGCTCGTTGAATCGCCAGGAACGGATTCGTAGGTTGCGGAGGATGAGCAGTTTCCATTTACTGCCAATGAGGGATACGGTCGTTGCAACGGGGCATGCTGGCATTCTTCTTTGGTCCGCATGGCAAGGGCTCCTTCCTTATGCTTTATTGATGCTTACTTTTTCATTACAAGCGGAGACGCAAGAGAGTACAAGACAGTCACCAAAAGGTGACCTAGGTTATAAAAAGGTGCGTACTTGTTGGAAAAAAGCCCTATTTATTATGCGGAACGGCATTCGCCGTCTCTAAGGCGAAACACGAAGGCAAAAGACTGTACACCAAAAGTACAAAATCCTTGGCAGCAAAAAATAGTTTTGTCCTTAAAAGCCGAAACGAGCAATCTGCGAGGAGAGGCACCCTGTCGGGTCTTTTGCCTCTGAGCTCGATTTCTCCGAAATCGATCCGCCCCGCCTTGGTAAGGCGGAACGACATTCGCCGTCTCTAAGGCAAAAGATAAAACCAGATAGTGCTAACAAGAAGAAACCGTTTCCTGCTTTCGTGCTGCGAAAAATCGTAGGCTAAATCAAATCAAAAATATTGCCATCCCCAAAAAAAGCCGTAAACCGAATTCGTGTCTTGATTCGGTTTGCGGTTCTCTTTTTATGTTGAGTCTTTTGCCTTAGTACTCGATGCGAAGCATCATTCCTAAAGAAACAGCGCCAAACCGAACCTTTGATACGCGTTCGGTTTGGCGCTGTTTGGTTTATTCTTTATAGCCTGACAGCCAGAGCCGAAGGCTCGAGACAGCATTCGTCCGTGAGGACGAATAGACAGCTTGACAGCCTTCATAGCATCACAGCTTCACAGCTCCCTTACGTCAGCTGTTTACTCAATCACCTTCCTCACAATCTCCTTAATAAACTCAAACATGCGCATAGTGGAGGGAATGCTGAGCCACTCTTCCGGCGAATGGAGGTTGCCGGCGTCAGGACCGATGGAGATGCAGTCAAGATCCGGGCGCTTTTGAAGGAAGAAGCCGCATTCAAGACCGACATGGACAGGCGTTGCGGCAAGTTCCCTATGAAAGACTTCTGCGTACGTCTTTGTTACAAGGTCCTTGATCTTGGAATCCGGGTGATTGGGCCAGCCGGGATAGACGGCGTAGACGGCAAGTTTACCGCCAAGAAGTTCAATCAAGGTATCGAACCGGTATTTGACAACGTCGCGCTGGGAATCAAAGGAGGAGCGGACTTCCGATTCTGTTGTAAAAAGACCTTTCTTGAGGTCCAGATCTGCTTTCCCCGTATTGATGGAGGTCTGTACGACACCAGGAACCTCCCCGTTCATTTCCATGACCCCTTGGGGCATGAGAATCAGGAACTGGATGAGGGCCTTGGTCTCCTTGACGGAAAGGACCGCTTCGATTTCATCCGCAGCGACTGGGGTCTTGGTGAAAAAGAGCCGAGGATTGGCGCCCTTATATTCTGCCGTAAGGGCCTTTTCCATGGTTTCCATAAGGGCCAGGAACCCATCCGTAACATGGGCCGGAACCCCGATGACGGCACTTGCTTCGCGGGCAATGGCCAGACGGAAGACCCCGCCAGTCAAGCCTGCAAGCTGGATAGGAATGGCTCGGCGGGCTGCAAAAAGCATCCGGGAAAGGAGGCGAATAGCGCTTCCCCGTCCGCGGTGGATATCTTCCCCAGAGTGGCCGCCCATCATGCCGCCAACTCCAATCTTGAAATAGGTCAGGTCCTTACCAGGCTTTTCCGGTATGACGGGCCTTTCGTAGTGGATCCCGTAGCCGCCGGCGCTTCCCGTAGTGGCATGGTTTTCCCGGGCATTATCGATATTGATGAGTTGGTGGGCATGGAACCAATCAATATCTGCTGCCGCGGCCCCGCTGAAATCCTCTTCTTCTGCTGTCGTGAAAAGAACTTCGATTTCCGGATGGGCCTGGGTTTCATCGTCTAGGAGAGCCATGGCAAGGGCCACGCCAATGCCGTCATCAGCACCCAAGGTCGTCCGGCCGCCCGTTGTGAGGCGGTCCCCCTCAAGGGCAAGGGTGAGCGGATCTTTATCGAAGTTATGGACAACGCCCGGTGCGGCCACGCAGACCATGTCCAGATGGGCTTGAAAGAGCAGGGCCGATTTTGCTTCATAGCCCGGTGTGGCTGGTTTCCGAATATATAGATTATGATGGGTATCCTGCCAGCTCATCCATTTCTCGTGTCGTTTGGCCCACGTGTAGATTGCGTTGCTCAGGGCTTTTTCCTTAAAGGAAGCATGGGGAATTTCACAAAGCCAAAGAAAATAGGAAAAAACAGGATGCTGGTTCAATTCTTCAAGTGTTCTTGGTACTGCCATGGCAAAGACCCTCCTCTTTGGTATCATTGTTCTCATTGTAGCATATCCCTTTGAGGTTGTCACAAGGACTTCTCCATAATCGTGATTTGTAAAGAGCTGACCTTATTTTTTGCGAATCATTAGACAGTTTTGCTCCGGTAGTGTCCACTGGGTAACAACCATTATTCAAGCAATGATAAACATGATTAGATTTCTCCAATTTGGCTTAACACATACATGATTTGTAGTATAATAGCAACATGCATTGAAATACATCTGCTTCAGGTCGTATTGGGAGTTATGGTGGGGAGGCCTAGCGGATGATAGGGAATCTTAAGTTAAGGAGTTGCATGATTAATATGGATACTGAAAAAGATTATGGGGAGGCTCATCTGAACCCCTTGCAGCGCCAGAACATGAGAATCTTTATCGAAGCTACGAAAAGTCTCATGGATTCGGTCGGAGAAGAAGGGCTTTCCATCCGTAAGATTGCCGCAAAGGCTGGTTATAACAGTGCGACAATCTACAACTACTTCCAAGACTTGGATGAGCTGATGCTCTTTGGTTCCGTGAGCTTTTTTCGCGATGTTTTCCAAAAGGTCCTGGAAGGACGTACGGACGACATGACGTGGAAGGACCGCTATATTTATTTTTTCCGCAGCCTTGCCAGTGTGAGCTTTAGAAAGCCAAAGGCCTTCTATAATATGTTCTATGGTCCCCACAGTGAAGAGCTGGGACGTATTATGCGGGTCTATTTTAACCAGCTCTATCCCGAAGAGCTCAATGGCATTGACGCCGGTTTTGCCCAGGTGATGCGCGAGGGAATCCTCGTGAATAAGTACCGTCTGCTTTTTACCAATCTGCTGCGGGAAGAAAACTATACGGAAGAAGTTGAAGAAATTACGCCCGTGCTCTTAAATTCTCTCTATCATACATTCCTTCACGAAGCCATCAAGCGGGGGAAGGATTTTGATGTGGAACAAAAGGCCGCGTATTTCGTGAACCTGGTAAAGACTATCCTTGATGGGTCCGTTATTATTTCCAATTATCAAAAGGAGCATGACTGACCTGGCTGTACTGCAAGATGGTTCTTGCAGTACTTTTTTGATGGAAAAAATCAATCTGAAATACAGTGGATGATGAGCCTTTCAGTGCACGGCCGATGAAGGCAAGGCTGCCTCCAGTCAATCAATCAGCGTAAATAGGCCCATCCGGTTCAAGAAAACCGGATGGGCCTATTTGTTTGAATCGATGATTTCACGGCGCCCTTTATCAGATGAGTGCCCGGCGCCACGTACCCTGATGCCAGCGCCCGAAGAAAACGAGACCGTGGCTGCATTCATCAAGGGCCATGGCGACCCAGATGCCGACAAGGCCCCGGAGAAGATGGACACCGAAGGACCAGCCGCCGAAAACGGATACGGACCAGATAGAAAGGATGTTCGTATCCTATCGTGATAGAAGGCAGGATTCAAGGGATGAAGGAAGGCTGCAAATACGGAAAATATTCGGATGGTTTTTACAGGCAATCGCGACCTTGGGTTAAAATGCCTTTCGTGGGATTATTCCTTGATTTTAGCATGCCGACCTTTGCCCAAGGTTTCTAAAAGAAGGCCAGCGAGAACAACAAGTAAACCAATCTGTACCATCATGGGCGGAATCGTCCCAATAAAGAGCGCAACCCAAAGTGGCGCCAGGATCATTTCAAGAAGTGCAAGCAGGGATGCCTTTTGTGCGGAAATGGTTTGGATGCCCATGGCAAATAGGCCATAACCGCCCGCTACTTGAATGACGCCCATGATGAGCATCAAAATCCAGTCAAGCGGGGTTATGGCAGTAAACCCGAGGCGTGCTGGCTCAAATAAAAGAAATACGACACCTGCCGTTGTGAGATTTGCCAGACAAACGGCGCCCAAGGCATTGGTGTCCGTTACCTTTTTTGAGGAAAGCGTCATGAGTGCAAAAAAGATGCCTTCTGATAAGGCAATGACGTTTCCTGTCGAATTGGAATCTCCAGATCCTCCGCTTATCATGAAGATGGCGACACCGGCGGTGATGATGAGGACCGGCAGAAACTGCCGCCAAGGAATCTTACGAGTCATCGCGACGGTGCCGATGAAGATCCACAGGGAGGCTGTATACTGCATGCCAATGGCAATGGCAGGGCTCGTGAGTGATAAAGAAATAATCACGGCAAGGCAAAGTGCGGTATATGAAATGAAGTACAGCGGCAGGTAACGGTTTTTCTTGATTTCCCTGATCCGCAAAAAGGGAAGGAGAGTGATTCCTGCAATGAGGGAACGTAACCCGCAGATGAGAAAAGGGTTAAGGGTCAGGTATTTAACGATGGGAGAGTTGATGCTCCAACAAACAGCTGCCAAAAGGACAAAGAGGGTTCCCTTAAGCTCATTTGAAAATTTCATGGTTTCACTACCTTTAATGGATAATTTTCAATAGATTTTCAATCATGAATGAATTATAATCAAGATAGATGTTAGAATTATCTGTATTATACGAAGAATCAAGGAGCATTGTCAATTCTGAATTTAAAAGAAAGGGGTCTCTATGAATGATCAAAAACAACTCATTTCATCCCTCGGGGAAGAGATGACAATCCGGCAGAAACGAACAATGATATTTTTTATTGAGGCGACCAAGCATATCCTGCAGGAAGATGGCTATGATCACCTGACGATTCGAGAGATTGCCCAAAGAGCTGGCTACAATGCGGCTACTCTCTATCACTATTTTCGCGACCTTGATGAGCTGATCATTTATGGCTCCGTTGGGTTCCTCAGTGATTATGTCCGTCTTTTGGCCTGCCGGATCAAGCATTCTATGACCGCTCTCCAAAAATATCAAACCATCTATGCCTGCTTCAATGAAGTTGCATTTGTCTGGCCCCGTGTGTTCTATCATATGTTCTTCGGAAACCATCATGTTGATTTGGGACAAGTCATCAGCACCTACTACAAGGTCCTTTATCCTGAGGAACTTCAAAAAATACCCGATTTGGCCCTGCGGGAAATGCTGCAGAGGGGAACCCTTTTTGAACGTGACGAGGTCATGATGGACGAACTCGTGGCAGAGGGCACCATCCGAAGGGAAGATGCAGCCCTTACGCTAGAGACCATCATTGCGCTTCATGAGCGTTATCTGCATCAGGCAAGCCTTCTTAAAAAAGAAGATCCTCGTCCCCTGGAAGAAGCCTTTCAAAACGTCTTTCTCTTTGTCCTTGAAAAGATTTCAGTAAAGTCATCTGTCTCCCGTTAGGTCAATCCCTTTTACCCTGAATGCCCCAGAATGAAATGCTGGCGGAAAAACAATCCTGTCAAAAAAAGAGGTGTTTTATGATGAGTCAAGCCATCAATGAAGAGCAAAAAGAACGCTCCCTTCATGCGTTGAATCCAATGGTCCTGCTTGCCCTGATTGTATTTCTTTGTTTTCTCGCTTCTTATATTGTTCCGGCTGGGGAATATGCCCGGATCCTTGATCCCGTGATTGATAAGGAAATCGTTGATCCTGCTTCTTTTTCTTATGTGCAGCAAAAGCCCATTTCTTTTTTCTTTCTCCTTCAATCCCTGACCTTAGGGCTGCAAAATGCAGCGGAAATCATCTCCTTCCTTTTCATTATTGGAGGCACCTTTGCCATTATGGAAGCAACAGGCGCCATTGGAGCTGGATTGGCCAATATTGTCCGTAAGATGAAGGGCCGTGAGATTTTGATGATTCCTGTCTGCATGGTCCTTTTTGGGATGGGGTCCTGTTTTGCCGGAAATTTTGAAGAATTTCTTGCCTTCATTCCTCTCGTCATTGGCATTACGGTTGCCATGGGATTTGACTCCCTGACAGGGATTGGCATTGTCTTTTGTGCAGCGGCTTCCGGATATGCCGGTGCTGTGACCAATCCCTTTACGGTGGGCGTTGCCCAAGGTATTGCGGGGCTTCCTTTATTTTCTGGACTGCAGCTGCGTCTTGCCCTGTTTGCAGCTCTGATTTTGGTATCGATTGGATACGTGACTTGGTATGCTCACCGTATTAAAAAACATCCCGAACTGTCATCGGTCCATGAGGAAGACCTGAAGTACAACAGTACTTTGGAAGCTGAAGAAGTTCCCCTTATGACAGCCCGTCATAAATCAGTTCTTTTGATGTTTGTCCTTACCATTGCTGCCGTCATTGTGGGCGTCTTGAAGTTTGACTTTTATATCAACGAAATGGCTGGGCTCTTTCTTTTCTGTGGAATCGTCAGCGGAATCATTGGCGGGCTTACAGCTGGTGAAATTGCCGATGCCTTTCTCAAGGGATGTGGGAACCTCCTTTTTGCCAATATTGTCATAGGCATGTGCAATGCTGCGACAATCATCATGCAGGAAGCCCATATCATGGATACAATCATCCATTTCCTGGCAGGTCTGTTAAGTGGGCTGCCGCCAGTCCTTACAGCCTGCGGGATGTTTGTGATCCAAGACATCTTTAACATCCTAGTTCCTTCGGGAAGCGGCCAGGCCGCAATTACGATGCCGCTTATGGCCCCTTTAGCTGATCTTATTGGCATGACCCGTCAGACCGCTGTCCTTGCCTTTCAAATGGGTGACGCCTTTACAAATGTCCTTGCTCCGACCAGTGGAGAAGTTGTCGCTGCCTGCGCCATGGCCCGTATTTCCTTTGGAAAATGGTTCCGCTGGCTCCTGCCGCTTTTTGGATTGTGGTGGCTCGTTGCCTTTATCTTCCTGACCATTGCCGTAAAGATTGGCTATGGGCCATTTTAAAGGAGGAAGAGGCAATGAACGAAAACAAAGTAACGCTAGACGCTCTCCAACAGGAAGCAGTCTTCAGTCATTTCTTTGCCATCTGTCGGATTCCCCACAATTCCCATGAAGAAAAAAATCTCAGCGATGCCATATGGGCTTGGGCCAAAGCAAAAGGGCTGGCTGTCTGGCAGGATGAACGAAATAACCTGCTCCTGCGGCGGAAAGCCTCACCGGATGCCCGTCATAAGCCAGGCCTCATTATGCAGGCCCACATGGATATGGTCTGTGAAAAGGCGCCCCATGTGGTTCATGATTTTAAAAAAGATCCGCTTATCCTTGAAGTGAGTGGTGATTTGCTCGGAACAGGCGGCCGCACAACGCTGGGCGCAGATGATGGCATTGGCGTAGCTTTAGGACTTACGATCATGGAAAATCCGCCGGCTTCCCATCCAGAGCTGGAACTGCTTCTTACAACGGATGAAGAAGATACGTTCAGCGGCGCAGCTGCCGTCGATTTTTCCAGGATCCATGGCCGCCAGCTTCTCAATCTTGATCATGCTCGGGAAGGTCAAGCTATCGTTGGAAGCGCGGGAGGCATGGGGGTCCTATGCCAAAAGTATGTCCAATTGGAAGCCGTCCAGAAACGGGATCGATTCATCTGTCTTTCCATAGGCGGTATGGTGGGCGGCCATTCTGGGGAAGATATCCATCGCGGAAGGGAAAGTGCCATTTCTTTATTGGGAAGATGGTTGGATGTGGCAGGAAAAACGGCCCCTTTTCGTCTTGCTCTGCTGAAGGGCGGTACCTTCCGCCTTGCCATTGCTCGTGAAGCAAAGGCTGTCATTGCTGTGGATGGAGGAGTGGAAACCGCGGTCGTAGAGGCTCTTGAATCGGCCAAGAACCATATTCTTGCCGAATATAAGATAATAAATCCGGAGATGAAGATGCACATTAACACATCATCCATAGGCAGGACATCCGTCATTTCAGCAAGGGACAGTCAACTCACGACAGCATTCCTTCTGCTTGCCCCTCAAGGAATCCTTGAAATGGAAGGCTTGGATCACTTCTGTGTCAGGTCCAGCGCAAATCTAGGAGAACTGACTTTTGATGAAGCAAAAAAGTGTGTCACAGGGATTATTGAACTGCGTTCTTCAGCCACTAAGGGGGCTGAAGCGATGTATGGGAAGATTGAGGCGCTCATGCATCTTGTTGAGGGTAGCTGTAGCCCTTTTAATCCGTATCCAGCCTGGCCTTATCGAAAGAAATCTTCTCTGCAGGAGAAGATTATGAAAACGTATGAGACCCTAGGGCAGGGACCCCTTCTTGTCACCCCCGTTCACAGCGGTTTGGAGTGCGGTTTTTTCGTTGATGCTTGCCCAGACCTTGACTGTGTTTCCATGGGGCCCGATACCTTTGACCTGCATTCACCTAAAGAGAGTCTAAGTATTTCCTCAACATTTCGGGTGGAGCATTTCCTGCGGGAGCTCATCAAGGAACTGGCAAAGTAAAAAGAATATAGAGATAGGAGCAATCATGAAACAGCATGATCGCTCCTTTTTGGTTTGGGGATTATGCAAATAAGGGCCCTAGGCCAAAGGACGTGATGCTGGTTGTGGCAAAGGGACCATTTTTCATTCAAATCAATGGCGGAAAATGGGTGCTTTTGCCATTTTTTGCTCCTGTATCTTGCTCCCAGCACCTACCTCTCAACACGTTGGCTTTAGTTTGCTTCGTACTTGAAGGGAACGGGCTTTTTACCAATCTTTGCCGTGACTCTTTTTATAAACCTACTTTTGCCGTAAGGGCTTTGATGTTTTTTTCTATTTCTTCGAGTCTGCAGCCTGATCCATTATTACGAGCAGTTCCTAGACTTCGTTCTATTTAAGGGGGCCTTCGGCTTTTAAGGCCACTATTTCATCCTGCACGATATCAATCAAACTGATAGAACCTCCCTTATAGCGATTGGGAATCTGGCTTTCTTTTTCTGACTTGCCAAATTTCCAATCGTCCCACACACCGCCCTAAGCCCCTGCATAACATATCGTAACAGGGCACTGGGCCATCAACTTGGCAAAATTTGCGCGCCAAGTAATCGGTTTCTGATCTCCTTCGCCAGGGCCTGCATCTTCTTTTCCTTGAATCTTGTCCCGAGGTAGGCAATGCCGATGCGGCGCTGGGCGTTTTTTGAGGCGAGGGGGTAGAAGCGGACGTTGCTGTCTTTTTTTGTCAGCACAGGCAGCAAGGTAGAGGGGAGGAAGGCGACGCCGTAGTTATGGCTTACGAGGGAGTAGACAGTATCAAGGTTGTCCGATTCATAGATGGCTTTGGGGAAAAAGTCATATTCTCGGCAGAGGCGCTGCGTCAGGTCGTGGAACTTGAGGCCTTTGCGGAGCATGATAAAGGGAAGGTCCCGAAAGGGGGCAAGGTTGAGGCTCTTCCCGTCCCATGCGTGCTTGATGAGGGCAGCCGCGTCCTTATTTTCCGCTGCATGGGCAAAATAGACTTCTTCCTCATAGATTGGAACAAAGTTGATGTCCTCATGATGAATGGGTTCTGGGAAAAAGCCCATGTCAAGGTGCCCTTTGAGGATCTCTTCTTCAAGATGGTCACTGGACCCTTCGATGATTTCCACATGGTGGTCCGAGGCCGTACTGCGCAGGACGTCGAGCATGGGCACAAGGAGGTATTTACCATAAAACTGGGAGGCTCCGACGGTGATGCCTTCTTTTTTACCCCAGCGGTAAGCTACCATCTCCTTTTCAAGGTCGCTGATGGCAGAAAGGACGGCACGGCCTTTTGTTACGAAGGTAACGCCAGCTGGCGTGAGTTTCAGGCCCTGCGAGCCGCGCAGAAAAAGGGCGCAGCCCAAGCGGTCCTCGACGCGCCGTACGTACTGGCTAAGGGCAGGCTGGCTGACGGAAAGGTATTTGGCTGCTTCGGAAAAGCTGCCCTTTTCACTGATGACAATGACATACTGCAGTTCCCGGCTGTCCATGAAGTCACCTCTTCTATAATATCATATTATAGATATATCATAAGCAAATATTATACGAAAGGCAAGTCCTATGATAGGATATTTTCAGAATCCTTTGACATTGATTGCTTAAGAAAGGGGAGCTTCATGATGAAAGAAAATGTAGCGCGTAAATTGATCCGCCGCCATTTGGCTGCACCCAGTGACATGATCCCGGGCAGTGAAATCAGCCTGATCGTTGACCATACCCTCACCCATGACATCAATGCCGTCATGGCTTATCTGGCCTTTGAGGCCCTTGATGTGCCCCGCGTCAAGACGAAACTATCCGTAAGCTACATTGACCATAACCTGCTGCAGATCGATAACAAGACACCGGACGACCATATTTATCTCCAGACCCTTGCTAAAAAATACGGCCTTGTCCTTTCCAAAGCGGGCAATGGCATCTGCCACACCCTGCACTGCAGCCGTTTTGCCAAACCGGGCCTGCTTCTTTTGGGCGGCGACAGCCATACGCCAAGCTGCGGTGCCGTGGGCATGCTTTCCATCGGTGTAGGTGGGATGGATATTGCCACCGCTCTTGCCGGCTTTCCTTATGTCCTGAAGATGCCTCAAATTGTCAAGGTGAACCTGACGGGTCATCTGCGTGCCGGAGTAGCGGCAAAGGATATCGTCCTTGAAATGCTGCGCCGCGTTTCCGTCAAGGGCGGCACGGGAAAGCTCTTCGAATATGTAGGTGACGGGGCAAAAACCCTTTCCGTACCGGAACGCATGACCATCACCAATATGGGCGCTGAAATGAATGCCACGACGTCCCTTTTCCCAGCTGATGACGTGGTCCGTGACTATCTGAGGGCCCAAGGAAGGGAAGGGGACTTTGAAGAAATCCTGCCTGATGAAGGCTGCTCGTATGATGAGAAAATCGATATCGACCTGTCGGCCTTGGAGCCGCTCATTGCCCTGCCGCATCTGCCCGATCACGTCGTACCCGTTAAAGAGGCACCGAAAGTGCCCGTCAACCAGGTCTTTATTGGCAGCTGCACCAATGGTTCTTACAGCGACTTCAAAAAAGCCGCGGCTGTTCTTAAGGAACACCAGGTGGCAGAAAGCGTGAGCCTTGTCTGCGGCATCAGCTCCCGCCAGATTTACCTCAAACTCATGGAAGACGGCGTGATCGGAGACCTCCTGAATGCCGGCGCCCGTGTCTTGGAGCTTGCCTGCGGTCCCTGCTGCGGCATTGGCTGCGCCCCCAATTCCAAGGGGGTTTCTGTTCGTACGTCCAACCGCAACTTCAAAGGCCGCAGTTCCACACCTGACGCATCCCTTTATCTTGTAAGCCCTGAAACGGCGGCTGCGACGGCCATCAAAGGGGTCTTTGCGACAGCTGACGAAGTCATGGACGATGTGTCCGTTCTTGCTTCCATCAAGGAGCCTGATGCGTATCCTGTAAACGACAGCCTGTTCCTCCAGCCGGCGCCGGAAGGAAATGACGTGACAATCGTCCGTGGCCCCAACATCAAGCCGCTTCCCGTGGCCGATCCCCCGGAAGATACGCTCACGGCCCGCGTCAGTCTGAAAGCCCGCGACAACGTATCGACCGACGATATTACGCCGGCAAGTGCCGAGTTTTCCTCCATGCGCTCCAACATGCCCGCCATGGCCCAGTACGCCTACTGCCGGTATGATCCGGACTTTGCCAAACGGGCCCAGACCATGAAAAAGAGCTTCATCATTGGCGGCAGCAACTATGGACAGGGCTCGAGCCGCGAACACGCGGCCATTACGCCCATGTACCTTGGCGTCAAGATGATCATTACGAAGGGCTTTGCCCGCATCCATAAGAACAACCTCATCAATCATGGTGTCATTCCTGCTGTCTTTGCCGATCCGTCCGACTATGACAAGATTGACCAGGAAGACGAACTTTCCATCGAAAACCTGCGGGAATCCTTGAAAAACCGTGAATTTATCGTGACGGACGAAACGAAGGGCTTTACCTTCAAGGCAAGACTCGAAGTGAGCGACCTTGAAGCTGATATCCTTCTTGCCGGCGGGAAACTGCGCTATACGAAAAAACGATTGGCTGAAGCGTAGGAAAGGGGGACACACCATGTTTGCTTATGTAGGTTGCAGAACGACGAAAAAACGCAATGCCCGGGGAAAAGGCATTTCCTGCTACGAGATCAATGATAAGGGCGATTGGACGCTCAAAAGCATTACGAAGATCCTGGAAAATCCGTCCTTTCTCGCTTTTGACCGGACAACATCCTTTCTCTATACGGTGCATGGCGATGATAACGATGTGAGTGCTTTCAAGGTTGAAAATGACGGCAGCCTGACCTTCCTCAATACGGTCCGCGCCGAAGGCCGGAACCCTGTCTATATTACGCCAAGCCTCAACAACAAGTTCCTTTTTGTGGCGACCCTCCAAGGCGGAGCCGTGGCAAGCCTGCCCATCCTGCCTGATGGGAAACTGGGCGCTGCCGTTTATGTAGAGCATCTTGAAGGCCTTGACGAAAACGGCGTGTCCCATGCCCATGAATGCCTCCTTGACCATACGGGGAAGTTCCTCCTTGTTCCTACGCAGGGACGCAAGATTGGCTATGAACGGGTATGGGTCCTGCGCGTCAACGACGAAACGGGCAAGCTGACCCGCGTTCATATCGAAGATGCCCGCACCTATGACGAGCCGCGCCACATTGACCTGACGCCGGACAATAAACGGGCCTATTTGGTGAACGAAAAAGGCAACAGCATGCGCTACTTTACCTTTGACGATACAACGGGCGTCCTTACGCCCCATCAGGTGACGCCGACCCTGCCCGAAGACTATGTGGGCCAGGGACAGGCAAGCGCCAGTCTCGTTCACCCAAGTGGCCGCTTTGTCTACGCTTCTAACCGGATCCATGAGAGCATCGCTGTCTATGGCATCGAAGAACCGAGCGGCTTTTTGCGCAGCCGCCAGTTCATTTCCTGCGAAGGCAAGACGCCGCGCTTTATGACCTTCAGTCCTGACGCGACAGAACTTGTTGTGGCAAACGAAGACAGCGACACGCTGAAGTTCTTTGCCATCGATCCCGTAACGGGCCGTCTCACCTATACTGGCAAAACGGTTCATACGGAAAGCCCGACGAGCATCGTCTTTAAGTGAGGTGAAGGCATATGGATCTAGGTGTCATTTCCCTTGTACTGCTTCTTTTGGCGATCATCCTCGGTTTTTTCCGCAAGACCAATGTCGGTCTCGTATCCCTCCTTTTTGCCCTCATCCTGGGGCGCCTTGCGGGCATGAACGATGCGTCCATCCTGAAAGGCTTCAATCCGAACCTTTTCATCAAGCTCATGGGCGTCACCTTTCTTTTCAGCGTTCTTACTGTGAACGGGACGATTACCCTGCTTGCAAAGAAAATCGTCTCCCTGGCGGGAAGAAACAATTTCCTTATTCCCATCCTGATCTACCTCATGGGGGCGGGGCTTACCATGTGCGGCCCTGGATCCATCCCGGTCCTTGCCATCATGCCGGCTTTTGCCATTCCCATTGCGAAAGCCCATGGCTATAACCCCCTTATGCTTTCCATCATCGGCTGCTGCGGCTGCTTTTCAGGCCGCATGACTACCCTTACGCCTGAAGGGATCCTCACCTATGAGCTCCTTACAAAAGCGGGCGTCGACGTGGCCCAAGCTGTCCGTCCCGTTTTTGTGAACCAGGTAATTTCGGGCCTTCTTCTTGCGGTGATCTGCTTTGTGTACTATAAAGGCTGGCGCGTCACGGTGCCGGAGGAAGCAGAAGATGGGGAGCAGGAATCCTTTAGCAAAAAGCAGCTCCTGTCCCTTTCGGGCCTTGTCGTCATGAGCATCCTGGTTGTCCTTTTTAAGTTCAATATCGGTCTGGTCTCCTTTGCCGTGGCAGCGATCCTTCTTATGTTCCATTGCGCTAGCGAAAGTAAGAGCTTTAAAGGCGTGCCCTGGGGCGTTCTTATCATGGTTTCCGGCGTCAGTACCCTTATGAGCATCGTCATCAAGACCGGCGGAATCAAACTGCTGACCCTTGCCCTGTCGTCTCTCATGACGCCCTTTACAGGAAGCGCCATCATGGGAGCTACGGCTGGTATTATGAGCCTCTTTTCGTCCGGCCTCGGCGTCGTCTTCCCGACCCTGCTTCCCACCGTCTCGAGCGTGGCGGAAACCGTGGGCGGCCTGAACCCGATTGAACTGGGATCCCTTGTTGTCATTGGCGGCACCATTACAGGCCTTTCGCCGGTCTCTACAACAGGGGGCATGATCATGGCCCTGCTCATGGCTGACGAACAGGACAATCAGGAAAAGGAACAAAAAATCTTCCTTTCCCTCGTCTTCTGGGGCCTTGCGGCGTTGGTGCTGGTTTTTGTGTTGGCCCTTGTTGGTGTGTATCGGGTGGCGTTGTAGTTTTGGTCGGAGCAAGAATCGCTCCGACTTGATGTAGGTACGTGTCATCATTGGCTTTTAAAAGATTGCTCTGATGCCAATGATGGCATGCCCTGCCGCAAGAAGATACGCACCACGACTCCATCGTTAAGACGCCCGAAATATGCCTTCGTCCCTTTTGGGCTGAGTAAAAAATAAATAAAAGAGCTATAGTTTCACTCTATATCATGTTCATAATTATCTATTATACAAAATGCCTGCCCTGTGGTAGAATTTGAAACGTAGCGATCCTCAATCACAGGAAACCAAAGGGTTTGCAGATTGAAATCCTAATAACAACCTCTAACACCCATACAATAAGAAGCCTGGAAACTGACAGGGACAGTTTCCAGGCTTCTTATTGTTATGTGATTGGAGCGTTACCCGCGTCCCAGGACATGTTCCCGGTCCCGTTCAATGAAGGCTTTCATTTGCTGATGGTTTGCTTCAATCTTGATCCGCATGGCCTTCGCCACTTTCTGGATAAAGGAATCTTTTTCCTGATCCCTGCTGCAGTAAAAGCCGAATGTCCGCGTTGCGGACGGTGTCAGGAGCGGAAAGAAAAGAACCCGGTTTTCCTTTTCGGACAGATTCGTGAGGGGTGTCAGGGAAAGGATGGCCACTCCATAATTGTGATTCACTAAGGAATAGAGCGTATCCAGGGTCTCTGATTCACAGATGGGGCGGGGGAGGAAACCAAAACTTTGACAGATGTGGAACGTCAGGTCCCTCAGTTTGGCCCCTTTTGTATGAAGGACGAAAGGAAAGTCCCGAAAAGCGGCTAAGTCAAGGAATTTGCCGCTCCAAGCGGATTTTAGGATTTCGACCGCTTTTTTGTTGTCCCGCGATACGGCAAAGTAGAGCGGATCCTGGCAGAGGGGAACGAAAGCCACATCACTGCGCGCCGGCGGTCCCGGAAAGATTCCGAAGGAAATGCGCCCTTCAAGGATTTCCTTTTCAAGGAGCGTGGAAATCCCGTCGACAAACGCCACGTCGGAATCAGGCCGCAGCTTATGGACAATCTTGATGATGGCCGGCACAAAGGATTTTGAATAGGACTGGGAAATGCCGACACGGATCATGGAGCGGTTCCGTTCTTTGGCAAGGTGCAGCGTTTCTTCCATTTGATGGATGCAGTCAAGCAGTTTTTCCGCTTCCCGCGCGTACACTTCCCCAAAGGGCGTCAGCATGACCTGGGCCTTATCCCGAAAGAAAATCGGCTCACCCAAGCGCTGTTCCAAACGGCGGATGTATTGGCTCAGTGAAGGCTGGCTGATAAAAAGACGCTGTGCGGCTTTGGAAAAATTCTGCGTGTCCCGCACGGTCAGTACATACGTTAAATCACGGCTGTCCATAATCATGTCCTTTTCTGTAAAAGAAAGAGTTAATAGCTTTCACCTATCATATCATAATAGAGATGTATTATACAATGGGTAAGCAAGGTGTTATCATCAGGGTAACAGCTTGAATGGCTGCATGCGATGATGATTCTGAGTCCCCCTCAGGATCTGGACTCCGGAGCGTAAGCTCCCGTTCATTTTTCTGGCCTTACGGTGCCCCTCACCGGAAGGCCTTTTTTCTTTGGCTTTTACACGGTACAAAAACTTACAGGAGGGAAAGCAGTTTTTCCACATCCTCTTTTTTCGTGGACCAGCTGGTTACAAAGCGCACGACGAGGGTGTCCTCATCCTTGCGTTCCCAGACCTCAAAATCGACGTTTTCCCTGAGGGCTTGGACCACTTTTTCCGGAAGGATGACAAACTGCTGGTTCGTATAGGAGTCGATGTGGAGGGCGTAGCCTTTTTCCAGCAGGCCCTTTTTCAGTTCCATGGCCATGTCGATGCCGTGACGGCCCAGCCGTTCATACAGATGGTCCGTAAAGAGCTCCGAAAACTGGATGGCCGGCACAAATCCCTTGGCGAGCATGGCACCCTGACGCTTGGCGTGGGTCGGAAAGAGCTTATCCATCCCTTTAGGAAAGACGATGGCTTCCCCTAAAAGGGCACCGACCTTGGTCCCGCCGATATAAAACGCATCGCTAAGGCGCGCAAGGTCCTGCAGGGTCAGTTCGTTTTCCTTTGCGGCAAGGGCATAGCCCAGACGGGCCCCGTCGATATAAAGGGGAAGGCCATAGGTGTTGCAGACGGCACGGATGGCTTCCACTTCACTGAGCGTATAGAGGCTGCCATATTCCGTAGGATGGGAAATGTAGACCATGCCGGGCTGGACCATGGCTGTGTAGGATTCATCTTCATAAAAGGCCTTGAGGTAGGTTTCAAGGGCTGCTGCGGAGACCTTGTCCTTTTCCGGCAGGGTGAGGACTTTGTGTCCCATCGCTTCAATGGCGCCTGCTTCGTGGCAGTTGATGTGACCTGTTTGGGCGCAGATGACGCCTTGGTAGGTCTTAAGGAAATGGGAGATGACGATGCTGTTTGCCTGCGTGCCGCCGGCCGCAAAGTAAACGCCGCCTTCCGGAACGCCGGCTGCATCAAGGATCTTTTGGGCCGCTTCCTTTGTGATTTCATCGCTGCCGTAGCCTACGTGGGGCGTCAGATTTTCCTTTGTGAGACGGGCAAGGATTTCCGGCGCGCAGCCGCAGTTATAGTCATTCATGAAAAATAATCTAGCCATTATCTTTTTTCCTTTCCTACATAAAAGATGCGTCCGCTCCTGCGGGGGGACGCTTCCGGATGTTCGTCCGGATAGCCAATGACGCAGTGTCCGATGCCGATATAGTCGCCTTTAAGGCCCAGCTGGCGGAGAAATTCCTGCCACACAGGCTGCTTAAATTCCTCATAGGCCCGGTGAATCCAGCAGGAACCAAGACCCAAGGCGTGGGCGGCGGTCATGAGGTTTCCTAAGACAAGGGACCCATCATAAAGGGCCGTCGGGACCTCTTTGGGTGAAAGGACCACAAGGACAGCCGGGGCCCCATAAAAAGGATCCGTCCCTTCTTTATAGCCTGCAATCTGGGCATTGGTACGGGAAAGTCTGGCGATGACGTCAGGATCCGTGAGGCAGAGGATGATCGTTTTTTGACGATCCATGCCGCTTGCCGCATAAAGGCCCGCTTCCATGATTTCATCAAGGAGTGCCTGGGGGACAGGGTCAGACCTGAATTTCCGAATGCTGCGCCGCGTTTTGAGGGCAGTCAAGACTTCGTTCATAGGATTCAGCTCCTTTTGTCTATTTTATGGGAACGCTTGTATCCTTCCCATGAGATGATAGGATAACTATAACGCAAAAAAAACATTTCGACAATAAGATGGATGGACTGGCCCCTTGATGGCTGGCTTTTTTCATGAAGGATCAAAGAACGGGGCCAGCGGCGGACGCAAAAAGTTTTCGATTCCCGCCTTGACAATCGGCAGAAACAAACTGACAATAGAGAAAAGAGATTGGAAAGGAGCATCATCATGAATTTTTCCCATAAAGCCCTGGGGCTGACCTTGACCGCCCTTTTGCTGGTTCCCTTCTTCAGCCAGGTCGGTGCGGCCCAGACCCCGGAAAAAGCGGCTCCTAGCGCCGTAAAAGTGGGCACTGCCAAAAAGGACCCCTCTATGACCCTTGATTTTACGAAGGAAGACGCGGCAAAAAAAATCATCCTTTCGGCAGAAACGCTCAATGATTATTTTAAAACGCATACAGATCAGAACCTTACGTATCGAGTCAAGGGAAAAGTGGTGAGTTTCCTTCTTTCAGCCGATTTGGATGTAACCGGCAAGATCCATATGGAGCCTTATTCCGTCAGCCATTCCGTAGGGACCGTGAGGACCGAGGGACTTGGCGGGAAAGCGGCAGCCAGCGTGCCCATTGAAATCTATACGGAAGAGACCCAGGACGCGTATGTGACCTACGCAAAGGAAAAGAACCTGTGGGTCAAGGAAACGGTTCCGAAAGAAGCCGACGCGGCGCCCCTTGATATGGCGGCCGTCAAGGACCTTATGACCCGTTCCATCCGCTCGGCCCATGTGCTTTCGCAAGATGGCGGTAAGGAAGTCATCCTCTTTCGGATGGATGCCCTTGAGCCCCTTTGGGGAAAGGCTGCCAGCAAAGGCATCCTCAAATATATTGGTGGATCGGAAGACCCCCTGCCTGACAAGTATCAAAAACGCTTCCTTGACGCCTTGGCACAGCAAAATTACCTCGTTACGATCGATGAAAAGACCCATCTTCCTGTAAGTTATGATGCCGATCTGACAGAACTTGTGCGAACCACGGTCTTGATCCAAAAAGAGGCGGAAGAAGCAAAGCGCGGAAAGAAATTATCGACAACGCAGCAAGCCATGGCCACGGCTTTCCTGGATTCCCTGTCCCTTAAATTCCATATGGATCTGGCCCCTGAAGAGGGGAAAACCATCGTCATTCCTAAGGACGTAAGGAACGCAAGGGAAGAAAATAAGGCGGAAGCCGCCCGTCCCGCCTAAGGGAAAAACGCAGCTAGCTCCTCGCGCAAGGCGTCTTAACGGACTTTTGTCAAAAAAAATAAAAAATCCCAACGACAGGAACCTTCCGGATCGTTGGGATTTTTTGCTGGCCTTGTGAGCCGAAAAAAGACGCACAGACAGGCCTTATCGGGCCCCTCGGCAGGAGATGATTTGCGCGTCAGCGATAAAAGATCTCGGACTGCGCCGTCCTCACATAGTTTTTCTCCAGCATGGCCTTATGGGACAGGAACCGGTCATCGTGGAAGAATTTCGCGTGTGTATGGCAGTAGACGATGCAGGCCTGGCATTTGATGCACGTTCCCGGTACCTCGTCCGTATTGTCCTTGTTGATGGCTCCCATGGGGCATACGGCGGCGCATTTGCCGCAGTGGTCGCATTTTTCAAAATCGGTGAGCGGTTTTGCCTTGAGAAATTTTGCCGGCTCACCGTCTTCGCCCAAAGGAATGTAGTAGGGGCCTACAGGAGCGCCGTCCTTGATGGTGATGGAACCAAAATCTTCTTGCCTGATCTTGACTTCCGCAACGCCAAGGAGTGTTTCCAGTAAGTTGTTGTCTTCCTTGGTCGGATGCTCATGGCCAATATTGGCAAAGGCGTGGGGCCGCGCAAAGGCACCGGCTGCAAAGACACGGAATCCAGCAGCTGTCAGTTCTTCATTAAGTTCCGTGAGCGAGGAATCATAGCTGCGGTTCCCAAAGGTCACAAGGGCCACAGCGGGCGCGCCGCCGCCGACAAAGAGGGTCTTTAAAAAGGGCAGGGCCTTATTGGGCACGCGGCCAGCATAGGTGGGCATGCCGAAAACCACGAGGGTTTCTTCCGTAAATCGGCGGACCTTCTTTTGATCTTTAGGCAGGGTAAAGCTGTCATAGGAAAGGGGCAGTTTAAGCCGCCCGGCCAGCGTTTCCGCCGCTTTATCGACAAGGTCACGCGTACTGCCCGTGGGGCTGAATGAAATTGCGGCAATCTTTTTGATCATCGGTTTTCCTCCTGTACCTGATCGGATCTTTGATTCCTTTATTCTACCGTTATTCTACTTGAAAAATGAGGAAAAAACAAAAGAACTTTGCAAAAGCCTGCAAATTTGTTTGCACTTTGTGAATATTTCAAAATTATTTGTGAAAAATCATCGTCTTTCTTCATTCCCTAGTGGTGAGAGATTCATTTTTATGCTACAATGTGAGTATTCAAACGGAAAAAGAATTCCGTTATTGTTAGGTTGTGGACGTATTCTGCTGATGGAGGTGATGTGCTCATGGAACTCAGGGTCCTGCGCTATTTTCTTGCCATTGCCCGTGAGGAGAACATGACAAAAGCCGCTTCTGTACTGCATTTGACGCAGCCTACCCTTTCGCGGCAGATTCACCAACTCGAACAGGAACTGGGAACGACATTGTTTATCCGTAATGGACATCATATTTTCCTGACCGCATCGGGTATGCGCCTTAAACAGCGAGCCCAGGACCTGGTGGAACTGGCTGACCGAACGGAAGCGGAAATGAAGCAGAAAGAGGAAATCATTGCTGGGGAAATTTCTCTCGGGATTGGTGAGACCGTGAACATGGTCTTCTTGTCCCGTGTCATGAGATCCCTGCAGGCCCGTTATCCAGATGTCGTCTTTTCCCTTTATACGGCTATTGCTGACGATGTCATCTGCCGTTTGGACCAGGGCCTCCTTGACTTTGGCGTCCTTATTGAACCGGTGGACATTACACGCTACCAGTTTCTTGAACTGCCCAAAAAGGACCGCTGGACAGCGCTGCTTCCTAAAGCCCATCCCCTTGCCCAAAAAGAGGCCCTTACCCCTAAGGACCTTTCCCAGGAACGACTGATCACGGCGGAACGAAAATCGGTGCAAAACCTGATCGACAATTGGCTGGGTGCCTATGGGAACCGATGTACCTCGATGTACCTCGATGAACCGTATGAACCTGTCCCTTTTCAATAAATGCGTGATGGTGGAGCAGGGCCTCGGCATTGCCCTGGGATTAGATTTTCCCTATGTGCCGGAAGGCCTCTTGATGAAACCCCTTGACCCACCAATCGAGAACCGTTCGTATCTCGTGTGGAAAAAGGGTCCGCTCTTGTCGCCCGTCCTAGGGCGCTTTACTGATGAAGTTCGCCGCTTCCTTTCCCAAGAAGCGGAGGATGAGTGATATCGAAAGGAGTCGATAAGCATGAAGAAAGTACTGCTCATTGTAGGATCCATGAGGGAAAAAGCCTTTAATCGACAAGCAGCCCTGATGGCCCAGAAAATGCTTGAAAAAAAGGCGGATGTCTCCATCCTTTCCTATGAGGATCTGCCCCAGATGAACCAGGATATTGAGTTCCCGGCTCCTGAAGCAGTGGCACGTGTCCGTAAAGAAGTGGCCGAAGCCGATGGCCTCTGGTTCTTTACGCCTGAATATAATCACAGCTATCCCGGCGTCCTCAAAAACCTCCTGGACTGGCTGAGCCGTCCCACGCAGCCGGGCGTTCGTGAATCGTCCGTCATTTGGGGCAAAAAAGCGGCCATAACTGGGGCTTCCGGCCGTTCCGCCGCTAGCTTTGCCCGGGCAAAACTGACGGAACTCCTTGACTTCATCGGTGTCGACATGATTTCCACCCAAGTCGGTATGGCCGTCACACCGGAAGAATTTAAAACGGACGAACTCGTCCTTTCTGACAGCACAAAGTCGGAACTAAAGAACCAGGCCCAGACATTCTTGACCTATTTGGGCTGATTACTCGCTTTTTGGGGGCGCGCACAGGGCACGCCTCTTTCTTTATCTATAGAGGGGGATTGCCGTGAGCGTGCTTTACGTTTTCTTGGGCGGCGGCCTTGGTGCCGCCTGCCGCTATGGACTGAGCCTGATGCCCGTGGGTGTGAACTTTCCGGCCATGACGCTCTTGACGAACTTGGTCGGTGCCCTTGTCATTGGGGCCATCACGGAACTTGCCGCGATCCACGGCACGAGCGGGGCCTTTTTGCTCTTTTGGAAAACGGGATTTTGCGGCGGCTTTACGACCTTTTCAACCTTTTCCCTGGAGACCGTGACCCTTTTTTACCGGGGGGACCTCGCCAAAGGGTTCCTTTATATTTTCCTTAGTGTGGGCCTGTGTCTTTTAGGCGTCCTCCTTGGTATGGGGGCCGTTAGAGGCGTGCTCAAATAGGCGTGAAAAGCGATATGAAAGTAGATATGAAAAACGGGAAGGCGGCGGCCTTAGCGGGCCGCTGTCTTCCCGTTTTTTAGGAAGAGAGACAAGCAAGGATTTCATAAAGCTTTTTCTTGAGGGCTTCTGCTTCTTCCAGCGTCATCGAAAGCCCTCGCTGCATGAGCTGGCAGCTCATCTGTTCCGGCACGGAAAGGGCCTTTTCCTTGAGGTGGGCGCCTTTTTCCGTCAATAAAACAACAACGACCCGTTCATCCAGCTTGCTGCGCGTACGAGCAACATAGCCCTGGCGTTCCAAGGTCTTGAGAACGGGCGTGAGGGTTCCTGAATCAAGATAAAGCCGGGTTCCCAGATCTTTTACGGATATTTCTCGCTCTTGCCAGAGAACCATCATGGTAATGTACTGCGTATAGGTCAGGCCAATCTTTTTCAAATAAGGGTGGTAGGCTGCTACAATCTTACGCGCACAGGCGTAGAGCGGGAAACAAAGCTGACGATCGAGCAGCAGCCACTGGTCCTGGTCATTTTTCATGGAACTTCTCCTTTGGCTGAATCTGAGGTCCCAGAAGGGGACGACTCTATTCTAACAGACTCTAGATAAAAAGAAAAATTAAATTTTACAAAATTTAATCTGACAAAATTAAATTAGGACGATATACTGTGACCATCAAAAGAAAAAGAGTCCAAGGGAGGAAATCAAAATGAGTTTGCATGGAATCGTAAAAGGTCGCCCTTTTGAGGCGTTTGTTGAAAAAATGATGCAGGGGGAAGCAAACGGTGTCATGATGTACTATGCACTGGCCCGGCTTGCAAAAGAACAGGGACTTGACGAAGTAAGCAAGGAATTTATGGCCATCGGAAACGAAGAAGCCTTCCATTCCGGATTCTATGCCGTCTTGAAAGGGGCTTACCCCCAGGATTTCTGGAACCTTGTAAGAAGCCTGCAGAAAGTCGAAGCCGCCGGTGAAGAAAAGATCAAAGCCATCTCTGATGAATTCCGGGCTGCCGGTTTATCGAAAGCCGCTGATGAAATGGCTGTTTTTGCCCGTCAGGAAGGGGGGCATGGGTCCCGCCTAGAGGCGCTTATCAATCGGTTTGCACCGGAAGAAGCATCCGTGGAAGGAAGGAAAGTCTACCGCTGCCCCGTGTGCGGTTATGAGTATGTCGGGGACCTTGAAAGCGAACCGGATGACTATGTCTGCCCGCTCTGCGGTCAGCCTAAAAAAGCCTTTGTCCTTAAAAAATAGGCAAAGTCAATCGCGGGAATCTTATAAGAAAAAAGGAGCCTTACGGTTTTTCGCCTCAGGGCGGCGCACGGCTCTTACAAAACCCAAATAAAAACTAAGAGCCCTCAACTGAACTTGCGCTTACGTTCGGTTGAGGGCTTGCTTGTTGTCTTATACCTTTGGGTCTTTTTGCCTTAGCGGTTTTAACGCGTAACCGCTTCAATCAGCCTACCTTTTGGACCGGATCCTGCCGCTCAAGCCCCACGACATGTGCCCGGCACGCGCTCAAATCAACCATGAGGGAAGCTAGACGCAGGCCTCTTTCCAGGTCGGTCGTAAAGCAGATTTCCGTAGTCCCCGTACCGGTTTTGCACAAAAGATCCCGCTCGCAAAGGTCATAGCGGCATTTTTTGGCGGTGACTTCCGCCGGATCAAGGACGGTGACGGCTGGTCCCATGGCGGCTTCAATTTCTTTTTTGAGGAAGGGGTAATGGGTGCAGCTCAGCATTACCGTATCGACGTCATGGCTCTTCAAGATGTCCGTATATTCCTTGATGGCGTCCTTTAGTTCAGCCGTCCCAAACTGTTCGTGCTCGATGAGGGGAACAAGACGTGGACAGCCGACGCCAAAGACTTGATACTCCGGATGGGCGGCTTGGATTTCCTTTTTGTGGGCTCCCGTACTGATCGTGAAATCCGTTGCCATAATGCCGATGCGCCCTGTTTTGGTGACGCGCGGGATCATCTTGCTGCCCTTGGCCATGCCGATGACTTCAAAATCATGGCCGTTGCGGATGGTTTCTTCTCCCAGGACCGTAATCGTATTGCACGCCGCAACCAGAGCCTTGATGTTGCGGTACGAGAGGTAGTCGGTCATTTGGTTCACGAGACGGATGATATCCTCACGGGACCGGTTGCCATAGGGCGTATTGAGCGTATCGCCCAAAAAGATGAAATGTTCATGGGGCATGAGCTCCTGCAGGCGGCGCAGGACTGTCAGTCCGCCAACTCCGGAATCAATGACGCCAATCGGTTGCTGTTTATTCATGATGTTTCCTCCTCGGCAATTGCACAAAAAAAGGCCTGAAAGGGCGGGACGCCGCGATTCAGGCCTTACTTACGGACGGAAGGCAGGGTAACTGCTTCCACATAACTAAGGAATGATGAAGTTATTTAATACTGATGTAACTGTACCATAGATTTTTCAGAAAAGCAAGATATTTGTTTGACACGCCTTTTTCTCGGGTGTAGGATGAAGGTATAAAGCCGCGTAGTCCTATTTTTGCACCAACAATCAGAAAGTAACGGCCTTGAAAGGAATCCATCATGAAAACCTATCCACCAGATTCTGTCTTTGTGACCGGCGTCGCCCGGGTTTCCAAGGAAGATGCCATCAACGCCATGTACGGCACCTTTACCTTGAGCCTCGTCGTGGATGTAAAAACGGGAACCATCATCAACTGCAGCGCCAATATGATCATGAGTGATACCATTGATTTCCTGCGCCAGATCATAGAAGGCAAGAACCTCGTGACCGATACGGACCTCATTACGGATCTGCTCAAAAAGCGCTTTCTGGCCCTATCCCAAAAAGCCGTTGTGGCAGCCTTGAAGGACGCGCAGAATCGCTTCCTTATGGCCTATCCCAGGAGCTGACCTTGCCCGCGGCCCATGGGGGGCGGCGCGGGATAGGCTTTCCCTTTTGCCCCCCTGCTTGGAGGCTGTCTTTTTTCCGTCTGGCGCCGTGGTCCCGCCACTACAGAAAGGAAGTCCATCAAAGTTCGTTTACTGCCTGTCCCTATATCCTTTTGACCCATCTGCACCAAGAAAAGGAGGAGTCCTCATGAGTCAGCCTCAACAGCCCGCTCAGGAACAAGTCGGCGGCTTCCTCGGTTTCATCGAGCGCGCCGGCAACCGCATCCCCGACATTACCATGCTCTTTATCGCGGCATTTTTTATTACGTGCATCTTATCCGCGTTCTTGTCCCAGTTCCATTTTGGTTATATCCATCCTACGACAGGGAAGGAAATCATGGTCACAAACATGCTTGCCCCAAAGAGCCTTGTTACCCTGATGACCAAGATGGTTTCAAACTTTGCCGGTTTTCCGCCCCTTGGCATGGTCATCGTTGCCACGCTTGGCATCGGCATTGCTCAGGGCTCGGGGTATATCAATACAGGCCTTAAAAAGATCCTTTCCGTGACGCCGCGTTTTCTCATGACGCCCATCGTGATCGTTGTCGGTATGCTGAGCCATTTGGCGCCGGACAGCGGGTATATGATCATCATCCCGATCGCGGCCTACCTTTTCTACGCTTCGGGAAAACACCCCCTTGCCGGCGTAGCCGCTTCCTTTGCCGGGATTGCCGGCGCGTTTGCGGCAAACTACACGCCCTCTGCCATTGATCCCGTCATCCAGGGCTTCACCCAGATGGCGGCTCAGCTCATCGACCCTTCTTATGAAGTGAACGTCCTGTGCAACTATTTCTTTGCCTTTGCCGCCACCTTTCCCATCATCCTTGTTTGCTGGTGGGTGACGGAACATGTCACCGAACCGTGGTGCCGCAAGGCCTGTCCCCTTGACGCGGATATCGATGCTTCCGAAGACGCCATGAAACCCATCACGCCCCAGGAAAACCGTTCCTTTGCCGTAGCTTCTTTCGTGCTCATCTTCCTGCTGGTGGGTCTTTTTGCTGCCCTGATTCCGGAAAATTCCCTCTTCCGTGACCCTGCTGGCAACATTGCCAGCTTCAAGGCCCCTGTGATGCAGTCCATCGTGGCTATCATCTTCCTCTTGTGTGCCATCCCGGGCATTGTCTATGGCATCATGAGCGGGACCTTCCGGTCCAGTAAGGATTTTACCCACTCCATGGAAGAAATTACGCATACCCTCGTCCAGCTCATCGTCTTTTATTTCTTTGCCGCCCAGTTCATGTATGCCTTTGGGGCTTCAAACCTGGGGGCCCTCATTGCCATTGCGGGAGCGGAATTCCTGAAATCCTTGGCCCTGCCGCCGCAGATCACCGTCTTTGGCATCATCGTCTTTGTTGCCATCTTGAACCTGCTCATTACGTCGGCATCGGCCAAATGGTCCATCCTGGCCCCGATTTTTGTCCCCCTGCTCATGAGCGTCGGCATCGCGCCGGAACTGACGCAGGTCGCCTTCCGGATTTCGGACTCGGCCGTCAACGTCTGCACGCCTATGTTTGCCTTTTATCCGCTGATCATCATCTACTGCCAAAAATACTATAAGAAGACCGGGGTAGGGACCCTGTCAAGCCTTATGCTGCCCTATACCATCGCCCTTCTTGTCACGCTCACCGTCCTGCTTTATGTCTTCTGGTTCCTCGGTATTCCGCTTGGGTTCCAAGGGGCTTACATTTACCCGAGACCCATGTAACGGTTAGTTTACTCGGCGCACAAATCGCGCCGATTGGGGGGCGGTTATGAAAATATAATGATTCCTATCACTCTATCGACCTAAGGAGGCAATCATAGATGGAAATTCGTGAAACACTTGTCAATCGCTTTTATGACTATGTCGCCATCCCTTCCCAAAGCTGCGCCAATGGGGGCACGAAGGTCCCCAGCACGGAGGGACAGTGGGACATGGCGCGGGCCGTCCAAAAGGACCTGGAACGCCTGGGCCTTGAGGACATCCACCTGAGTGAATACGGCGTCCTTACAGCTCGCCTGCCGGCCCATCTGCCTGCAGGGTTCACCAAAAAGGTCCCTGCCGTGGGCTTTTGCACGCACCTTGATACGGTGGACGTCAACCTTTCGCCTGTGGTCCATCCCCACATGGTCAAAAACTACGACGGGAAAGACCTCGTCCTGAACGCAGATCAACAGATCGTCATGACCACCAAGGACCATCCAGAACTCCTGCGCTATCAGGGGGATGACCTCATTGTGACCGATGGCACGAGCGTCCTTGGCAGTGACAACAAAGCCGCCGTCACAAACGTAGTCACCGCCCTTGAGACCTTGACCAGTGATCCATCCCTTTATCACGGCGATATCTATGTCGCCTTTGTACCTGATGAGGAAGTGGGCCTATTTGGGTCAAAGCATATCGACTTCAGCCGTTTTCCTGTCGACTTTGCCTATACCATCGACTGCTGCGAACTCGGGGAAGTCGTCTACGAGACCTTTAACGCCGGCAGCGGCAAAGTAACCATTCACGGCGTCAGCGCCCATCCCATGAGTGCCAAAGGCGTCCTCGTCAACCCGACCCTATTGGCCGTCGACTTCATTAACCTCTTTGACCGTAAGGAAACTCCGGAATGCACGGAAGGCAAGGAAGGCTATATCTGGTGTCAGGCCGTCCAGTCCAACCAGTCCACCGCCGTTGTGACCCTCAATATCCGCGACCATGACAAGACCCGCTATGAAGCACGCAAGGCCCTTATCCGGGAAAATGTCGAGCGCCTTAAGAAAATGGAACCGCGGGCCCGGGTCGAACTGGAACTAGTCGACGTCTACGGCAATATCGCCGACGCTGTTACGGACGAGAACCATAAAGCCATCGATTATATCTACGACGCCATGAAGGAACTGGGGATAACGCCAAAGACCATCGCCATGCGCGGCGGAACCGATGGATCCTACATTTCAACGCAAAAAATCATGACTCCGAACTACTTTACGGGCGGCATGAACTTCCATTCCCGTTTTGAGTTCCTGCCCGTCAGCTCCTTTGTAAAAAGCTATGAAATGACCATGAAACTCCTGGAACTCATTGTGAAAAACGCCTGATAACGCAAAGGACCGTGAGGAAATGCCTTTTTCCCCGCGGTTCTTTTTTTATGGATAAAAGGGAACCCCTAAGGACAGCCCGTTCCAGCATAGCATGAATCTATGCACCTTCTTGTTAAAAAAACATACAAAATAGGGAAAAACCTGTGAAAAATTTGCAAACAGAGAGATCCCTTATTGACTCATATACCTAATAGGGGTATTATAACGAAGGGTTTTCCTAGGAATTCTATTATATGCTTACAAGCAAGGAGGCACGCCATCATGACGTATTATACAAGTATGGAAGAACACCCGATTGACATCCTGAACCTACCTTCCTTGGAAGAACGGGTCAAAGCGAACATGGAACGGGGCGCCTTTGGGTATATCCGCGGCGGATCCGAGGATGAATGGACGCTGCGCGAAAATACGAGGGCCTTTGATGACCTGCAGATCATCCCTCGGGTCCTCCAGGGACTGAGTGGGGCTGACCTTAGTACTTCGATTTTTGGGATTTCCCTCAAGACCCCTGTGATCGAGGCCCCATCGGCCGCCCATGGTCTGGCTCATGTCAAAGGGGAAATCGATACGGCCATCGGAACGGCCGCGGCAGGGTCCCTGTTTTCCTTAAGCACCTACGGCAGCACGGACCTAAGGGATGTCGCTGCCGCCGCGCCCGGCGCTCCGCAGTTTTTCCAGCTCTATATGAGTAAGGACGATGGGTTTAACGCCTATCTCGTCAAAAAAGCCGTCAAGGCAGGCGTCAAAGCCATCATCCTCACTGTGGATTCGACGCTGGGCGGCTACCGTGAAGAGGACGTACGCAATCACTTCCAGTTCCCGCTGCCCATGCCAAACCTTGCCGCCTATTCTTCCCAAGACGGGGTCGGCAAAGGCATCGCCGAGATTTACGCCGCGGCAAAAGCGGACTTTGTTCCTTCCGATATTGATAAGATCAAGACCCTCTCCGGGCTGCCCGTCCTCGTCAAAGGCATCCAGTCGCCAGAAGACGCGGAGGCTGCCATCAAGGCCGGTGCCGATGGCATTTGGGTCTCTAACCATGGCGGGCGGCAGCTCAATGGGGGGCCTGCTTCCATTACGGTCCTTCCGAGCATAGCGTCCGTGGTTAGGCGCCGCGTTCCCATCGTCTTTGACAGCGGAGTCCGCCGCGGCAGCCACGTCTTCAAAGCCCTTGCAAGCGGCGCCGATCTCGTGGCCCTGGGACGCCCCCTGATCTACGGATTGAACCTCGGCGGCGCCGAAGGCGTCAAATCCGTCTTTGACCAGATCAATCATGAACTGTCCATTGTCATGCAGCTAGCGGGCACCAAAGACATCGAAGCCATCAAGCGTACCCCTTTGCTGCATAAAGCAGCGCCTCTTGTGTGAAAGGAGCCATTCCCATGGTCATGACCCATTACATGGAGCTTTTAAGTCTTCATTCCCCCTGGTTTTTGATTCTCTTTATGGCTGTCCCCGTGGTTTTCATCGAAACCATTTTTATGGCGGAAGCCTTCAGCCTTTTAGGAAGCGGCAAAGAAAGGGAAAAATGGCAGACCCTCTCCCATCGTGATGTGTACCCCAAAAACTGGACGCATATAAATTAGTTAAA
>UMIE01037215.1_pt1 | contig 43636 bp, 40 predicted proteins | sample 1965711 | NCBI WGS metagenome assembly UMIE01 (sample SAMEA4836116, study PRJEB28245) | human gut metagenome | biome: gut microbiome; material: fecal sample | place: Denmark | collected 2008 | reverse complement strand
TAGCTCAGCTGGTTAGAGCGCACGCCTGATAAGCGTGAGGTCACTAGTTCAAGTCTAGTTAGGCCCACCATATTTTTTCTTATACCTGGCGATCGGATCAAACGGACAAAGGAAAAATAAGCATCACAATGAAAGCTCATCTGAAAGGGTCAGCATCCATCAACTGAATCAAGAAACCCAGGCAAAAGATGAAGCCAATATGGGGGTGTAGCTCAGCTGGGAGAGCACCTGCCTTGCAAGCAGGGGGTCAGGAGTTCGATTCTCCTCATCTCCACCATCCTGATCTTTGATCAGGAAATCTGTTCTTTGAAAACTATATAGAAGAAGGAAACGAAAGAAATATTTCACACGAAATGTTTTCTGACGTACCGAAGGAGAATCTTTTAAACAGCAGGATGCGGAAGCATCTTGTGAAGCCAAGAAGGTCAAGGTGTGAATCTTACATAAGTTAAGATAGTAAGAGCATACGGTGGATGCCTTGGCGATATCTGCCGATGAAGGACGCGACAAGCTGCGAAAAGCTGCGGTGAGGTGCAAATGACCTTTGACCCGCAGATGTCCGAATGGAGCAATCCGGCTGTGGTTATGCACAGTCACCCATGCCTATGAGTATGGGAGGGAACCAGGCGAACTGAAACATCTAAGTAGCCTGAGGAGAAGTAATCAAACGAGATACCCCCAGTAGCGGCGAGCGAACGGGGCAGAAGCCCAAACCGCAGAAGGAAACTTTTACGGGGTTGAGGGCCGTCATACGAACGTGGAATCCAGCTGAAGCTTCTGGGAAGGAGCGCCGCAGGATGTGAAAGCCATGTAAGCGAAAGAGGAAGCGGAACAGACGGTACCAGAGTACCGCGGGACACGAGAAACCCCGTGGGAAGCAGGGGGGACCACCCTCCAAGGCAAAACACAGATATCGACCGATAGCGCATAGTACCATGAGGGAAAGGTGAAAAGCACCCCGGGAGGGGAATGAAACAGAACCTGAAACCGTATGTTTACAAGCAGTCGGAGACCGTATATATATCAGGTCGACGGCGTGCCTATTGAAGAATGAACCGGCGAGTTATGAGGTCCAGCGAGGTTAAGCAGGAAATGCGGAGCCGAAGCGAAAGCGAGTCTTAACAGGGCGAGTAGTTGGACTGCATAGACCCGAAACCACAGTGATCTACCCATGTCCAGGTTGAAGCACAGGTAAAAATGTGTGGAGGACCGAACCTATATCCGTTGAAAAGGGTTAGGATGAGGTGTGGGTAGGGGTGAAATTCCAATCGAACGTGGAGATAGCTGGTTCTCCCCGAAATAGCTTTAGGGCTAGCCTCAGGGTAAAGATTGCAGGCGGTAGAGCACTGATCAGGAGAGGGACCTACCCGGTTACCAAACCCAGTCAAACTACGAATGGCTGCAATTATACCTGGGAGTCAGACTACGACTTATAAGGGCCGTGGTCAAAAGGGAAACAGCCCAGATCATCAGCTAAGGTCCCAAATGCCGTGCTAAGTGGCGAAGGATGTGGCGTTTCATAAACAACCAGGATGTTGGCTCAGAAGCAGCCACCATTTAAAGAGTGCGTAATAGCTCACTGGTCGAGAGACGCTGCGCCGAAAATGTCCGGGGCTCAAGCACGGAACCGAAGCTATGGCATTGCGCAAGCAATGGGTAGGGGAGCGTTCTTATGGGGAAGAAGCATTACCGTAAGGAGATGTGGACACATAAGAAGTGAGAATGCCGGTATGAGTATCGAAAAGAAAGGTGAGAATCCTTTCCACCGAAAGCCCGAGGGTTCCTGAGCAACGATCGTCGTCTCAGGGTAAGTCGGGACCTAAGCCGAGGCACAGACGCATAGGCGATGGACAACAGGTTGAAATTCCTGTACCGGATGGAGTCATTTGAGCAATGGAGTGACGCAGGAGGGCACATGATCGCGCGACTGGAAGAGCGCGTCCAAGTGCGTATGTTGAATCGGAGGCAAATCCCCGATTCTGAAAGCAGAGACATGATGGGGAGTTATAAGCGATTATGACGAACTCATGGATCCCACACTGCCAAGAAAAACTTCTAGCGAGACGAAATCCGCCCGTACCGTAAACCGACACAGGTAGGCGGGGAGAGAATCCTAAGGTGCGCGGGAAAACCCTCGTTAAGGAACTCGGCAAATTGCATCCGTAACTTCGGGAGAAGGATGGCCCTGAGTAGGCGAAGTGCAGAAACGCACGGAACAGAAAAGGGTGGCAGAAAAGAGGCCCAAGCAACTGTTTACCAAAAACACAGGTGCCTGCGAAAGCGAAAGCTGAAGTATAGGTGCTGACGCCTGCCCGGTGCTGGAAGGTTAAGGAGAGAGGTTAGCGCAAGCGAAGCTTTGAACTGAAGCCCCAGTGAACGGCGGCCGTAACTATAACGGTCCTAAGGTAGCGAAATTCCTTGTCGGGTAAGTTCCGACCCGCATGAAAGGCGTAATGATTTGGGCGCTGTCTCAACGAGGGGCCCGGTGAAATTGAAATACCTGTGAAGATGCAGGTTACCCGCGACTGGACAGAAAGACCCCATGGAGCTTTACTGCAGCTTGAGATTGAATCCCGGTGGCAGACGCACAGGATAGGTGGGAGGCTTTGAGATAGTGACTTTGGTTGCTATGGAGCCGACGTTGGGATACCACCCTTCTGTTGCTGGGATTCTAACGCGAAGATTAACAACCTTGCGGACCATCTCAGGTAGGCGGTTTGACTGGGGCGGTCGCCTCCGAAAGAGTAACGGAGGCGCCCAAAGGTTCCCTCAGGCCGGACAGAAACCGGCCGAAGAGTGCAAAGGCAGAAGGGAGCTTGACTGCGAGACAGACAAGTCGAGCAGAGACGAAAGTCGGGCTTAGTGATCCGGTGGTACTGCGTGGAAAGGCCATCGCTCAACGGATAAAAGCTACCCTGGGGATAACAGGCTAATCTCTCCCAAGAGTTCATATCGACGGGGAGGTTTGGCACCTCGATGTCGGCTCATCACATCCTGGAGCTGGAGTAGGTTCCAAGGGTTGGGCTGTTCGCCCATTAAAGTGGTACGCGAGCTGGGTTCAAAACGTCGTGAGACAGTTTGGTTCATATCCATCGCGGGCGCAAGAAGTTTGAGGGAGGCTGCTCCTAGTACGAGAGGACCGGAGTGGACGGATCAACGGTGTACCAGTTGTCACGCCAGTGGCACGGCTGGAAAGCCGCATCCGGAAAGGATAAACGCTGAAAGCATCTAAGCGTGAAGCCCGTCCCAAGATGAGACTTCTCATCAGCAATGAGTAAGACCCCTTAAAGACGATGAGGTTGATAGGCTGTGAGTGGAAGAGCCGCGAGGCTTGGAGCGACGCAGTACTAATAGGTCGAGGTCTTAACTTAATTTCACAAAAGCACGACCGGCTTGAAAGAGCCTTCGGAACTTCTTTTATATAGTTTTGAGAGAACAGACTCTCAGATTCAGTGGCGATAGCTGTGAGGATACACCCGTACCCATGCCGAACACGGTAGTTAAGCTCACAAACGCCGAAAGTACTTGGCTGGAAGCGGCCTGGGAGGATAGGAAGCTGCTGATTAACTAAAAAAGAGCACCGATCATTACGATCGATGCTCTTTTTGCTTGCTCGTTATCAACGAGCATCGCTAAAATGCCAAGGTACGCCTTATTATCTAAAGGCTCTTATATAGAAACAGTACAACCGCCAAGTATGGCGAATCGGAAAACATGCCAACTGAAAGGCTTCCCCACGGGGGAGCTGGCGCCGGAGGCGTCTGAGGAGGTGCAGTTATCGAGCGGAGCGAGGTTTAAGGGTGTTAACCTTGCTCCGAAGGAGAAGACCTGCTACACAAGAACAAGCCCCAATGTCAGCGGGGTCTTTTTTCATACGCTCCTTTATGTTATAATGAAAAAGTTGTTTTAGGGATAGAGGAACGATACGCATGATGAATGTCAAAATAAATGTTTATAGAAGAATCGATTTCTTTTACACGATTACTCATAAAGGCGCGGACTGGATCCTGTCGCGCGACGATGCCGAACGCTACATCCGGCGCCTGGCCTGGCACGGTCTCTCGGTTGAAGAACTTTCCCGCGTCTGGGCTGTCATCCAGAACATGGTGAGCTGCGTCAGGACGATGAATCTGGACTCCCTTTACGGCCTGACGATTTATGATTATCAGGAAACGGTGCGTGGAGCAATCGGTGAAAAGGTGGGCTTTACGGCTGATAAAGCATCGGTGCGTGAGATCTTTGCCATCATCAAGAAGTTCTTTGCGTATTATCGGCGTTACCTTTCGCCTTCACTGGAAGAAGCGGCCCTGCAGCGGCAGACCCTAAAAGAAGCGCTGGCTTCCTTCTTTGATGAGGGAGAATTCATCATGCCGAAGAGGCGGACGAAAAAGGAATTCTACAGTTCCCTCAATTACGAGGAGATGCTCGGCCCGGAAATGCTCGACAAGCTCGATTCTCTGATGGATGGCCTGCTCGCACGCATCGATGCCTTTTATCATCAGGATAAGTACGGCAATGACCTGGAACGTGCCACGCATCTATTCTGCGGCCCTGATGGTGAGACGGGAGACATCCTGCATCATTTGCCCGAGGAGACGGCGGAAGAAACCTGGATGACGTTCTGGGATTACTTCCTGTTTGACTACCATCTGCTCGATTCCGATGAAATCCCGCTGCAGCATTTTTTCCATCTCAACAAGGAAAAGCTCTCCCTCTCGGAGATTGATATGCTGCGCGACATGATGCAGTCAGAATTCATGATTTTCACCATCGAAGAGGACCGCGGCGACAGCTGCCGCTGCCGCAATCTGTTGACCGATGAACTCGTCACATTGCCGCATCCCGATTTGCCATTGATGGACGTCAGCCAGCAGATTTTCTACGGGCATGTCCATCTCTGCGGCCTCATGATGACGAATCACATTGTTGCTCTGCCGGCAAGTCCCAGACTGCGCCGCCGCATGAAGGATATCCTGCTGCGTCAGCTGACTATGTTTCGCTGTCAGCACCGCAAGGCCACGGTGCAGGAATTCCTGCACCGCGAATCCGCCATGGTCCGCCATACGCTGCACATCATGTCGTCCTTTGCCCAGCTTAACGTTCTGCCGAATGCTCAAATGCCAACGCCTTTGCCAAAGCAGCCTGTCTTGCATGATACCTTTCGGGAAGAAGAGGACGTTCTGGCAGAAATCGCCCGGCACATTGGCTTCAGCCGCTTCGCTGTGGGCTTGATTTGGAAGCTCTTCGAGGACTATGTATCCGTTTCAGGAACACCGGAAGATTCGGATTCCATGCCTGCTATCATGACGGCCTGTCTGTTTGCCTACGGCTCGATTAACGGCCTCGACTTTACGCAGATTCCACGCTTCTATCATATACTCGGTGCTCGGAAGCAGGATATCCAGCATCATATGACGGCCATTCGTGAATGTCTCAAGTGCCGTCCCTTTGATCCGCGCTATTTGACGGAAGAAGGCTTCGTGACCTCTCTTTATGTGAAATAAAAAGCCATTTGTAAAAAAAACAGCCTCATCGCGATGCAACATCTTGATGGGGCTGTTTTTAACGCTATACTAGCAAAGGCTGCAGCGATGCGTTACCAGGCCTTTTCGGCTTCGTCCGCAGCAGCATCCTTCTTGAGGATGTCCTCAATCTTGGTCTTCATGATGTCGAAGGCCACGTTGTTGAGGCCGCTGTTGATGACGATGTCGGCGACGTTCTTGGTCGGCTCGACGTAGAGGTAATGCATGGGCTTGACCGTGGTCAGATACTGTTCGATGATGTCGTCGAGCTTGCGGCCTCTTTCGTTCATGTCACGCAGCACGCGGCGCAGGATGCGTTCATCCGCATCGGCTTCGACGAAGATCTTGATGTCGAAGATGTCGCGCAGCTCCTGCGATTGGAAGATCAGGATGCCCTCGACGATGATGACATGGCTCGGCTTGATAACGATGGTTTCCTGCGAGCGGTTGTGCTGCGTGAAATCATAGACGGGGCATTCGATACTGTGTCCTTCACGCAGTTCCTTGAGGTGCTTGACGAGCAGATCCGTCTCAAGGGCGTCGGGGTGGTCGTAGTTGATCGTCTGACGCTCCTTGAAGGTCAGGTCGTCGTGCGGTGCATAGTAGTTATCGTGATAAATCACCGTGACTTTGTCGCCGAAGTAGTCCTTGAGGCGATTGGTGAACGTGGACTTTCCGAAGCCCGTGCCGCCGGCAATGCCGATAATCGTGGTTTTCATACAGTTAGCACATCCCTATCTATAAAACGGAAACGAATTAAACTATGCCTATCTTACCATATATCGTCATGGGAATCCAGATGCGAAGCCAGGTGACTGCTTCTTGACAAATGAGATTCTTCTGCCTATAATAATATTGAACATGTTCAATATATACTAGGGGAATTGGAATCCGATAGAGGGGGATATTCATGAGAGAACACAGCAAACAGATCCGCCAGAAGATACTGGCGACCGCGAAGGACTTGCTCGTCACACAGGGGTACAAGAAGACGACCATCCGGAATATCGTTCAGCATTCTGGTGTTCTCACGGGCAGCATCTATCATTTTTACCAGAACAAGGAAGCGATTTTCGCCGAGATGCTGGCATCCATCATTCATCACTGCATCGAGAAAATCGATGCCTGCTGCGGCGATGAGACGCCAGCTTTTAAATATGCCGTGATCTGCGAAGTAGAGCTCACGAAGATGCGCGATGATGCCAGGATCTGTGAGATTTATTATGAGTGCTATCATTCGCGCGTCATCTTCGAGAAGATGGCTGAATTATTTGCCAGGTATGCACATCAATTGTTCGGCACGCGCTTTACGGAAGAAGAATACCGTCACAAGGCCGTGCTGATCAAGGGGGCAATGGGGGCCTGCATCACGGCATTCTACTTCGATAATCCCATCGATGACGATGCGGCACGTGCGGAGGTTATTTACCTGGCTCTGCGGCTCTTCGGAGTCTCTGAGGCAGAGGTGGAAGCGACTATTGCGCGAATGAAGCAGCAAAAGAATCTTTGGAGCAAAATCGCACAGGAACTCGTAGAAGAACCGCTGGCTATCTGAAACAGAGGCTGGCAGATGCGGAAGTCTTCCGCTCTTCTTTTTGCCTTTTATTTGAACGTGTTTAATTAATAGATGAAGTGAATACGCTTGAAGAAAAGGATGCGGACAGGAGTGATGAATATGAATACGATTTGGATGAGAAAGCCGGTGCATCAAGGGGTGGGTATGAGGTATACGGTTTGCCGCAAGGCGATGGCCGTATTGCTCAGCCTGCTGATGCTTCTTTCCTGCGTCGGCTGTGGCCTCGGGAAAACTGCTTCAGAAACGACCTGGGGCAGGGCTGATGCCAAGGAAATCGATGTGAATTCAAAGGTGGCCGGCCGTGTGGTCGAGCTGCTCGTCAAGGAAGGCGACACGGTGGAGGCCGGGCAGGTCATCGCGCGCATCGATAAGCGCAGCCTCGAGGCACAGAAGACGGAGCTTGAGGCGAGCATCGAGGCCGTGCGGGCTCAGCAGTCACAGGCTGCCGTGACGACGAACATGCAGCAGGGCGCCACGCAGTCTGCCCTCTCGCAGGCACAGTCCGCGGCTGACCGTGCACGGGCAGACCTGGCGCTTGCGAAGGCCGACCATGACCGCTATGCCAATCTTCTGGCACAAGGAGCTGTATCACAGCAGACGTTCGACCAGTACGATACGAAGTACAAGACCGCTCAGGCCGCTTACGAGCAGGCACAGGGGGCGGTGAGCCAGTCGAATGCCGGCCTCCTGCAGACGGATGTCAGCAAGGAGAACGAGAAGGCACTGGCCGCCAAGCTCGCACAGGCCGAGGCTTCTCTGCAGGACGTGGAGGTTTCGCTCGATGAGACGGAAATCAAGGCTCCGTTTGACGGCGTCATCACGGAGAAGTACGTCGAGAAAGGCTCGATGATCTCGAACGGCACGCCGCTCGTGGCTGTACAAGATACGTCTGATAACTGGGTGGACATCAAGATTCCCGAGACGCAGCTCTCGGATTTCCACTTGGGCCAGCAGGTGACCTTGATTGGCCGCGACAACAAGACAAAGGTGACGGGCACGGTGACGGATATCAGCAAAAAGGCGGAATTTGCGACACAGCGCGCTACGAGCGAACGCGGTGATGCCAGCGATATCGTCAGCTTCAACGTCAAGATTCAGGTCAATTCCGATGCCCTGTGGCCGGGCATGCGCTTCCGTCTGGCTGGTGATGGCGAATGACTGGCAAACATGATTCTGGGCAGCACACGGCCGTCTGGCAGAAATTCTGGGCGATTGTCTGCGATGAATGGCATTACCTGATACATGGACGCCCGCCGGTCGCTATCATCATCTTTGCGATGCCGCTGGCCTTTTCGTTGATTTTCGGCTTCATTTACCGCGAGAATGTTGTCAACAACATTCCTTTCGTCGTTTACGATGAGGATCAGTCCAAGCTCAGCCGTTCGCTGATTCAGGCCTATGCCGACGCTGACCGCTTCACCTATGTCGCGCAGGCGGCCAGTGAAGAGGAGATGCAGGAAGCCATCGAGAGCGGCCAGGCCAAGATGGCCCTAGGCATTCCGAAGGATTTCGACAAGGATATCAAGTCGGGACTCGGCAGTGACATCCTCATCATGGTGGATTCGACGAATAACATGTTCGGTAATGCGGCGCTGAGTGCCTCGCAGGAAATCAGCCGCTCCTATTCGGTTGCGGTCAGCAAGAGTCTGCTCGAGAGCCTGAGCCTGCTGCCCGATGATGCCATCAATGCGGCTTATCCCGTGCACATGGGGGTCCGCATCCTCGGCAATCCAGCAAATGGCTACAGTTCCTTCATGCTTTCCGGCCTCATGATGAACGGTCTTCAGATTGGCATCATGCTGACGATAGCTCCTGCAATGGTGACGGAGTTCTTCAGGCGCCGGTGGCGCGGTACGAACCCGCTGCTCATCTCGCTTGGCAAGACACTGCCTTACTGGTGCCTGGGGCTCGTGAGCTTTATTATTTCCCTGAACGTCGTCGTTTACGGTTTTGCCGTGCCGATGCGCGGCAGCTGGGGCGATGCCATACTCATGGCCGGGGCCTTCCTGTTTTTTGTCAGCAGTGTCCTGCACGTCTTTTCGGTCTTCTGTCCGACGCGCGTGCTCTCGCTGCAGGCCCCGATGGTCTACATCATGCCGGGACTGCTCTACAGCGGGCTTTCGTGGCCGGCGTTTGACATGAGCGACGTGGCCTCTGCCATTGGCATGCTCATGCCCATGACGTATGCGGGCGACACCCTGCGCGATATCCTGCTGAGTGGCAGTTCGCCGGATCTCTGGCGCAACGTGCGCATCATGTTCTTCGGGGGGCTGGGGTGTCAGATACTGGCCGCTACCATTTTCGCACTGCGCGTGAGATTCCTGGGAGGAAAGGGGGGAGAAGCACGATGAAAGCATTCCTGCTCGTCCTGAAGCGTGAAGTGCTGCTGTCGCTGCACGATCCGCGGCGACTCGTCTTCCTGTTCGGTGCGGCCGTGGCGTATCTGATCGTCTTCGGCCTGCTCTACATCCCGAATATTGTTACAGACGTCCCGTGCGTCGTGCTCGATCAGGAAAATTCGCATCTTTCGCGCCAATTGCTGACGGCGCTTGAGAGCAGTGACAGCCTGCATGTCACGGATTACGTCACCTCAGAAGAGGAAATGCGCGAAGTTCTGAAGGAGAAGCGCGCGTATGCCGCCATCGAGGTTCCGCGGGATTTTTCGAAAAAGATCAAGACAGGCAGTTCTTCCGATGTCCTCTACATGGCCAACGGTGCGAACATCATCCTGACGAACATCACGAGTTCGGCCGTGTCGGACATCCTTGCGGATTTCTCGAACTGTCTGGCCACAGAGCGCGTGGCACTGCGCACAGGGGCTGAGGTCGAGACGGTCCGGCATGTCATCAATCCGGTGACACCGCACCTGCGTGTCCTGCACAACATGACGCAGGGCTACATGTTCTTCTTCCTGCTGGGCCTCGCAATGGTCGCCTTTCAGCAGGGGATTTTCTTTGCAGTCGGCGCATCCATCACAAATGAATACGAAGCGTTGACGGCGGGAACACAGGATGGTGCAGTACACGGCTCGCCCTGGCTGCTGCTGCTCGCCAAGGTCGTATACTTCTGGCTTCTCTCCATGCTGTCATATCTGCTTGTCGTCTTCCTCGTGCAGAATCTCATGGGCATTCCGCTCCACGCACCGCTGCGGGAGCTCCTGCTGCTCGCGAGCACGTTCATCCTGGCGGCCATGAGCTTCGTCGTGCTCTTCTCCGCCTGCTTTCACAAGGAGATGGAATTCGTGCGCGGCATCATCATGTATCCGGTTGTCGCCTTCATTTTTTCGGGTTACACCTGGCCGCATGAGGCCATGCCAACTGCCATGCAGTATGTCGCGGATGCATTTCCGCTCTCCTTCTTCTCGAATACCGTCCGCGAGCTCTTCCTGGCCGGTTATTCGCCGCACCTCTGGCATGATATCGGGGCGCTTCTGATCATCGCGCTCATTTGCCTGCCGCTTGGCGGCTGGCTCTTTGCGCATAAAATCCGCCATTACCGTCAGCAGGCCACGCAGCAAATCTGAGGAACAGAGGAGGTGGAAAAGCAGGAGAAAACGCCGCAGGCTCGAATATTAAAATCAGGACAAGAACCCGGAACTTGAAATCAAGGCAAAGGATGGCGCATCTATCATGAAGATACAATCTGTTCCGGTTTATTCCCTGGCAGCTTGTCTGCTGGCTTTGCCACTGCCCGCAGCCTCTGCACAGGCGGCAGCCCCTGCGCAGGCCGTTTCTGCGGCTGAGGCGCCCGCAGCGGCTGTTCCGGCCGCAGCCAAAGAGGAGAAGGCACTCACGGAGATGCCGGAGCATATGACTTCCCAGCAGGACAAGGCCGGGAAAGAACCTTCGCGGGCGGCAAAGACCGGTATCGAGCCGGTCAAAGATTCATCTGCGGAAAAGACGGCAAAGTCCGAGTCAGCGGTACGTCCGTCACGGAACAACATCGAAGTTCAGCTCGAGTACCTCGATGCCCGCTTCTTCGAGAAACGCGATGTCAATCTCTACAATATCCACATCTACCATCAGTACAAGACGCTCGGTGCCTTGTCCCTGCATTATGGTCTGACGCTGGAGCGCGCACTCGGCTCGACGACGGAAGACGATATCTATCGCGATGCCGAGGCCGTCGGCTTCGGCCCGTCGTATATGATGCGCTGGACCCGCCACGTCTCCGGCAAGCTCGATGCCTCTCTAGATGCCACAGGCAGTGTTCTTGCCTACAATCACGCCCATCCGGGCAACGGCCGCGCGTTCGGCTTCCTCTGGCGCATCGGGCCGCGGCTGACGTATCATTACACGGACCGCGACGCCATCAGCCTCGCGTATCTCTTCCATCATTCATCCAACGGCTTCAGCAGCCATAACCCGGGTTATAACGGCGTCGGATTCTCCTTGGGATTCACGCATAATTTCTAACGGGATAACGTTCAGGAGAAAAGGAGCGAGGGAACATGAAACGAGCAAAGATTCCCGAGATTGATACAATATAATGTAGAGTGCGCATGAGCGAATAAACTGTATATTGTGATATTTAGCGATAATCGGCCTAGGAGCCGGCTTTTTTATGCTCTGAAACAGAGGATGGCAGACAGTCAAGAATTGAGGGGGGGAAAAAATAGATATAGCGTTAACGATACAGAGTTATCGTTAACGCCATAGGAATTAGAAAGAATTTAGAAATAATAAGAATGCTTATGAATTATTATTGGCACTATTTTTTTGCCCTGTTGCCGACCGAGAACGCAGCCATCGGGGCGATGCATCATATCTATCGGGGCCTATGGCTTAAAAGTTCACATATAGCAAGGCTTTTAACGAGGTTGGCAAAAGGCCAGCCTTTTTTGTGCGCAAAATTATGGGAAGATTTTAAGATGTTATGATAGAATTTCTATAAAATAAAAAACGGCAGTAACGATAATTTCTTTTACCGTTACTGCTATTTTTTATTGTTTCTTTCCCCATTGGATACCAAAGAGAGTTTCGTCATTCGGTCCCAGTTTTATAACTGCATGAGAATTAAGCAGTTTAGAAATATCTGGTCCTAAATTGTCTTGTCTATCAAAGGCTATAAATATTTGCTTGTCTTTGATAGATGCATACAGTTGTAATAGCCGCCGTAAGTTTTCATCCGATATGTTGGGGAATAATAGTGAATCGTGAGCAAGAGCTGGTAGAGGAGTTAATTTTAAAATACTTAAATCATAAATAAGCATTCCCTTGTAATTTGTACCGGTTCCTGAGTCTCTTGGCGTTTCAAATGTATAGCTATTAGTTTTTAACAATCTAAGAATGGGTGCATTATCTTTGTTGTTAGATATAAAATCGCTGATTTTGGCCATTTCATCATTAATACTTTTTTCAATCTGATGTAAAAGTACAGTGGTCTGATATTCAAGTAAATTTTTGGTATCTTTTTCGACTTTGGACAAATTTTTTAACTGAGTAAAATTATTGCATTCATTTTTTAGAGCGGTAATTTCATGATCAAGTTTAGTATATGCAGTTAGAAATTCATCGCTAAACGCCATGGATGGCTTGATCTGCTCTATACGAGCCTGAATTATATCCACTTTATTTTGAAGAGGCAATAGTTCTTGCTTCATCTTTGTCTTTGTTGCAAGCAATTCATCTTTAAGTATAGCTTGTATCTTATGGTGGAATTCTTCAATTTTAGTCAGCTTTTCGATATTAGCATTGGGGAAGAATGTTAAAAGAGCGTTCAAATCTGCATCTGTTGGTTGAACACCAAGTTGAAGATTTAAATCAACGAGATGAATATCGGTTTTCTTCTGTTCCAATTCTTTTCTGGCATCACGGAGAGAACGTTTCAGTTCATTTATTTGATTTGCTTTCTTTACTTCGTTTGTATCAACAACGGAATTGTTTGCAGCGGCTAGATCTTCTTTTTGCTTATATAATTCTTTTAATTTTAATTGTGCTTTCTCATAATCCTTTTGTTTTCTAATCGTTGATGATATAAAATCATATTTTTGTGCTGCGCGAAACGCAGTAATTCTGTCTTGGGCATATTTGAACTGTTTCTGATAATATGAAATTTCATCATGATGGTTAAAAAGACAGAGTAAAACATCGATGGCTATAGTATTATTTTCCGATTCTGTAATTTTTAATGGCTGTCTTTCATCAATATTCCCTTTCTTATAGATTCGGAAAAAACGGCTGATTGTTTTTCTAAATGAAACTCCAGGATAATCCATTTTATACTTCTGAGAAAGCCATTGAGTATATTCTCTCAGTCTTTTTTCCTTAGCAACATTGTTAGACGTATATTCATGAATTATGTTTGGGGTTTTTGTATTCCGGGAGAATCTGTAATCTTGGTCAGAAAAACTAAAAGTGAAAAATATTTCATGATCTCCTAACTCAGTTACAGCATCACTGTTCACATAAGATGATCCACCAAATGCGAAATCGATTATCAAAAGCATCGTGGATTTTCCAATCGAGTTTGCTCCGTCTTCACTTCCCAGTACAACATTTAAGCCGGGGTGGAAATATATTGATTCTGATGGGTGTTTTTTTGTTTTAAATTTGTGGCAGGATATTTCTTTCAACATCTTTGAATCTCTCCCTTGTCATTTAATCTGATCTTTTTGAGAGCATATAGGCAATCTAGGATATCAACGAGTTCAACGGGTCCTTTAATGTTTCTGCATAGACGCAGAATTTCGACAGGGGACTTTGGGGTATCCAGAACAAATAGAATACTGGGAAGCTTAGACAGGATACTGTCATTATATGAAAATAATTTATTGGGTAATATCATGAAATACCTCACAAGATTGGATGAAATAACAGACAACTATATTGCAATAGATTATATTCTGCTTTGTTATGCGATTAAGATGACGGGATATGTTTTCATATATTTCAATTTGCGAAAGTCCCTTCATTTCCAGGCGATTGCAAATAGTTTTTATTTCTGCACGGACCAATTCGTCTGGATATTGGTTCTGACGCGACAAGTTTTGCATAACTTTATTAATAGAGAAAAAGAATTTTGTAACATAATTTTTTACAGTTTCCGCCAATAGGAAATTTGCATTTTCATCAATCTTATTTGCGATGAATGTCGGCTCATAATTTAATGAGGTCATGGTGTTGGGCTTTAAGTTGGCCAGGCTCTCGATAACATTCTTAATGCCTTCATCAATGTCAATTTCAGATATTGTGCTTCTTGCATCTCTGGCATCCATCTGCAGTTTTTTTACTGATTCAAGTTCCTTACGTTCTTTTGCTGTATGCTTCAAAATATATTTTTCGAAGCAATCATGACAAACGGCACAAATATTTTGATAAGAAGGTGATTTCTTCTCATTAATGACAAGTATTTCATAATCGGGATTGCTTCTTCCGTCATCAGCTAATTTTTGAAGATGATGCGAACAACCTGGCATGGAGCAAGTGCTATTGCAATCATCCAGCAATCCGCTTCCATATTTTCCCTTTAACAGATTTGATTTGTTTCGCGCTTCTTGTTCACGGCGTGTGTTTTCTAATGTTGGATCAACAATTTCTTCAAGGCTGCGTTTTAGTAGCTCAAATAATTCTGCACCAACATTTTCCTTGGTTACGCCATCGGTAAATGGTTTTATGGCATTAGCTAAACCATCCAGTACAACATCTTCGCGGTTTGGTTCGTGAATTGATTCTATAAAATTATCTTTCGTTAAACGAGATAACATCTTTTTGGCCAGCTTCTTACTGGGACCTGATGTATAAAATTTTCTGAGGGACGCATCCGTATAGCTTTCTTTTGAGGATGGGTCTCTTTTTGTGTACCATTCTTCTTCAGGTATGTTGCAGATCATCTGGATGAAATTGCGCATGAATTCAGGAACGTCTGCATCTTTCATGAGGTAAGGATGGATAGCGTGTATGACCTCTTTGAACAACATGGCAGGTCTCCTCGTTTTCTTTTTTTTCCTATTTTTCCTACGGTTTCCTAAATCATCTAATTTGGAGAAAGTCGTTTTGTATAGTAGAGATGTAAGTTAACTACATTTTATCATTTCTTCGAGTACCTGAAAACAAGAAGAAAAGCGTCTCAACGTTCACTCCCGGACGCGGGTGTGCCCAGAGCCGAGAGACGTTTTAACAAGTCGATACCAGCCTACTGGGATGGTTGGCCATAAGAAGTGAGGATACATTTTATGGTCAATTGTGACAGGCTGCCTGTGTGGATTCTCACTTCACGTGATGTGAAGGAGACCACACATGGCCAATCTACAGACAAACGAAGAAAAGAAATATTATGCACCCTTGGAAATTACTTCGGGCATGGTTATCCCAATGCAGTACAGGGGTTATAAAATTCGCTGGACAAAAATTGGAAATCGTACGGTTCGTGCGATCCTCATACCGGTTAGCGAAGCAGTATACCGTGAATTCATGCGGCCCTTATGGCGCGAGGATAAGCGCAGACAGAGACATGGGTCGGATGAAGTATCGGCTGACAAGATGTATGAAGACTTCGAATTGGAGTTCCCCGATGATTTTGATTTAGAGGAAATCGTCATGAAGAAAGAACTGCTGGCAGCACTTCGTCGTGAACTGGTAGCATTGCAGGCTATCGACAGAACGATTTTGACGATGATTGCTAATGGCTATAGCGAAGCAGCTGTTGGAAAAGCAGTCGGACTGAGTCAAAAAGCTGTAAACAAGCGGAAACATAAGCTCTTTGCTCTCCTGAAGGAGCATCTTAAAGATTTTCAGTAACAGGTAATGAATCCGGTCATACAAAATGGCCGGATTTTTTCTTTGGAATCAGGTACTTAAATAAACCGCTTCTGTCCTGTTACTGATGAAGGGCAAAAAGATAAGCCTTCAGGAAGGAGGGGAGACCCATGAGAAATAGACCGGAGACGCTTCGGGCCATCAACAATGAGCTGGACAGGGAACTGGCCAGCATGCTGATGGAAATCAGTGATACCGCTGAACGGGCAGCAAGGAACATCATGATTCTGAGGAAAACTAGAAAAGCGAAAGGACTCAACTATGACAAAGGAACATATCACAGAGCTGGCTGCTGAACTGGAAAAATGCGGAAAGGCTCTTCTGCAAATTGCAGAAGTCATGCAGACTGGACAGCCGCCGGAAAAGAAAGTTCAGGAGGTTGCTAAAAAGGAACTGACCCTGGAAGACGTAAGGAAAGTCGCGGCAGACAAATCCCGGCAGGGATTTACGGAAGATGTGAGAAACCTCATTCAGAAATATGGGGCGAAGAAACTCTCTGAGGTAGACCATGGCCGGTACGAAGATTTCATGAAAGAACTGGAGGAGATCGGTCATGCCGGATAAACACGCATTGCTTTCTGCTTCTTCCGCCTACCGTTGGCTGGCATGTCCACCATCGGCTAAGAAATGTGCAAATCTTCCCGATGTGTCCTCTGAATATGCCCGACAGGGGACAGATGCCCATACCCTCTGCGAATACAAAGTAAAAAAGGCACTGGGTGAAGATGTGAAGAATCCAACAGAAGACCTTACTTTTTACAATGAGGAAATGGAAGAATGCGCCACGGAATATGCCCAGTTCGTTATGGAAAGTCTGGCTTCTGCAAAGCAGTACTGCAAGGACCCCATCATCATGGTCGAGCAGCGGCTGGACTTCTCCCGCTGGGTTCCTGGTGGCTTTGGCACAGGGGACTGCGTCATTGTTGCTGATGACACCCTGATGGTTATCGACTTCAAATACGGCCTTGGAGTTCTGGTGAATGCGGAGAAGAACTCGCAGATGATGTGCTATGCACTCGGAGCGCTCTCCCTCTTCGATGGAATCTACGATATCAAGGAAGTCAACATGACTATCTTCCAGCCCAGACGGGAAAACGTCAGCACCGCATCCATGACAAAAGAAGAACTGCTCCACTGGGCAGAAACTGTCCTGAAGCCGACCGCTGAACTTGCTGCCCAGGGCAAAGGGGAGTACAAGGCCGGTGGCCACTGCCGGTTCTGCAAGCTCAAGGCTACCTGCCGGAAGCGGGCAGAATACAACCTGGAGCTTGCCAAGTACGACTTCGCAGTACCTTCCACCCTGGAGGATGAAGAAATTGAAATCGTCCTCTCCAAGGCAGATGAGCTCGTCAACTGGGCCGGAGAAGTCAAGGAATACGCTCTCCAGCAGGCTCTCTCGGGAAAATCCTGGAAGGGCTGGAAGTTGGTGGAAGGCCGGTCCAACCGTCGCTATGTGAGCGAGGAGGCGGTAGCCGCCAAAGTCGAAGAGGCAGGATTTGACCCTTATGAAAAGAAACTTCTGGGAATCACTGCCATGACGAAGCAGCTCGGAAAGAAGAAGTTTGACGAACTGCTTAAAGGACTCATTGAAAAACCGCAGGGCAAACCGGTCCTTGTTCCTGAATCGGATAAGCGTCCGGCCCTGCATACAGCAGTAGATGATTTTAAAAATGTAAATTAGGAGGAAATCAATATGTCTAAGAATTATGTCAATCCGTGCAAAGTTATCACTGGACCAGATACTCGCTGGTCTTATGCCAACGTCTGGGAACCGAAATCTATCAACGGCGGAACGCCCAAATACAGCGTCAGCCTGATTATTCCTAAGTCTGATACCAAGACCGTCAATAAGATTCGTGCCTCCATCAAGGCAGCCTATGAAGAAGGGGAAGCCAAGCTCAAAGGAAACGGACGCGTCGTGCCATCCCTCGAAGCTATCAAGACCCCGCTTCGTGACGGCGACTTGGAACGCCCCGGAGACGAAGCCTACAAGAACAGCTACTTCATCAATGCCAACTCTTCTACGAAGCCAGGAATCGTAGATGCCGACTGCCAGCATATCATCGAACGCTCCGAAGTATACAGCGGGGTTTACGGAAGAGCCTCTATCAGCTTCTATGCTTTCAACTCCAACGGGAATAAAGGCATCGCCTGCGGTCTCAATAACCTCCAGAAAATCCGGGATGGTGAACCGCTCGGCGGAAAGACAAGGGCTGAAGATGACTTTGCTTCTGCTGATGACGAAGATTTTCTGAGTTAATAGGAGGAAACAGTGATGGAAGAAACAATCATTGAAGGCATCTTTTCCCTGTTGCTCATTATCGGCATGATCAGCACCGGCATCCTCTTCACGGATTATTATACCAAACGTCAGGAGCGGCATGAACAGGAGAAAAACGAACTCAGGAATAATATGGAGTACCTGGTTAAGTGTGCGGAAAGCAACAGCCAGAAGATTGAAGTCGTAAGAAACATTTGTGACGAAATCCGGACAAAGGGTAAGTAAAGGAAGGCGGTGGGGGAAACCCTGCCGCTTTTTTCTATATGGAGGTTGATCATGAAAACATTATCTCTGGATATTGAAACCTACAGCAGCGTGAACCTTGGACGGGCCGGAGTGTACCGCTATGCCGAATCCCCGGATTTCGACATTCTCCTTCTGGGGTATTCGATAGACCATGGCCCGGTACAAGTGGTAGATATCGCCTGTGGTGAAAGGGTTCCTGAAGAAGTCTTGGATGCCCTTACAGATAAAAAGGTCATAAAATGGGCGTTCAATGCGCAGTTTGAAAGGGTGTGTTTATCTTGTTGGCTTCGGAAAAATTACCCTTCCTATTTCAAAAGGGACGACACCGACGATGAAGCGATGAAAGTGTACCTTTCTCCCTATTCTTGGAAATGCTCTCGCATCTGGGCTGCCTACATGGGACTGCCGCTTTCGCTGGAAGGGGCAGGGGCCATTCTTCGCCTTGAGGACCAGAAGATGAAAGAAGGCAAGGATCTCATCCGTTATTTCTGTACACCCTGCCGGCCAACCAAGGCCAACAGAGGAAGGACTAGGAATTACCCATATCACGCTCTGGATAAATGGGCCGTGTTTAAGTCCTACAACCAAAGGGATGTGGAAGTCGAGATGGCCATACAGGAAAAGCTCAAACGGTATCCTGTGCCGGAATCCGTGTGGGACGAATACCACATCGACCAGGAAATCAACGACAGGGGAATCGCTATCGATAGGACGCTCGTCAGAGAAGCGCTGGCTATCGACGAAAAATCACGGAGTGCCCTGGTGGAAGAACTGAAACGTAAGACCGGTCTCGTGAATCCTAACTCGGTCATGCAGATGATGGACTGGCTTTCCCGAAACGGCATCGATACTGATTCCCTGGGAAAGAAGAACGTGCAGGAGCTCTTGAAAACAGCAAACGAGCCGGTGAGGGAAGTCCTGCTACTCCGGCAGAAGCTCGCCAAGTCCTCCGTCCGTAAGTACGAAGCCATGGAAACTACCGCCTGCAGCGACGGCAGGGCCAGGGGAATGTTCCAGTTCTACGGGGCAAACCGCACGGGAAGATTCGCCGGGCGCCATATCCAACTGCAGAATCTTCCGCAGAACCACATGGAAGATCTCTCTGAGGCTCGGGAGTTGGTGCGCCAGGGAAACTTTGAGGCCCTGGATCTTCTTTATGATTCCATTCCCGATGTCCTTTCACAGCTGATCCGGACCGCCTTTGTGCCAAGGAAGGGCATGAAATTCGTTGTGGCCGATTTCTCATCCATTGAAGCTCGCGTGCTTTCGTGGCTGGCCGGGGAAATCTGGAAGTCTAAAGCTTTTGCAGACGGAAAGGACATCTATTGCTCCACAGCAAGTCAGATGTTTGGGGTGCCGGTAGTGAAGCACGGCGTGAATGGAGAACTCCGGCAGAAGGGCAAGATTGCTGAACTGGCATGTATTGCAGAAGGTGAGTTCGTTCTTACGGACCATGGACTGATTCCTATTGAAAAAGTCACCAGGGCGGACCGGGTATGGGACGGAAATAACTGGGTGCCACATGATGGGGTTATCTGTCAGGGTGTAAGGAAAACTGTGCAGTATGAAGGGCTTCGGGCTACGCCAGACCATCTCGTGTGTGCCTTGGAAAACAATAAACCTTTGCCATTTGGAGAAGTGATAGAGCAGGGGCTTCACCTTTTAAAAGTTTGCTCGTTAGTGGAGTCAAAGGGAAACGGCCAGCCCCTTATGACTAGAGTTTATGACATACGAAATGCCGGACCATATCACCGTTTTACCGTATCGGGATGCCTCGTACACAACTGCGGGTACGGTGGCTCTGTAGGAGCTCTTAAGGCTATGGGTGCTATCGACATGGGGCTGAAGGAAGAAGAGCTTTCACCCTTGGTTCAGTCTTGGCGCTCTGCCAACCCTCATATTGTTCAATTCTGGTGGCAGGTAGATGCCGCCGTGAAGAAGGCCATCAAGGAGCGCGTCTCTGTGACGCTTAAAAATATCCGCTTCTTCTGGCAGAGCGGCATGCTCTTTATCCAGCTCCCCAGCGGCCGCTGCCTTTCTTATGTCAAACCGCAGATAGGGGAGAACCGCTTTGGCGGGGAAGCCGTAACTTATGAAGGAATCGGTGCCACCAAGAAGTGGGAGCGGCTGGAAAGTTATGGACCCAAGTTTGTAGAAAATATCGTTCAAGCCATCAGCCGTGACATTCTCTGCTATGCCATGAAGACGCTCCGTCAATGCTACATAGCAGGGCACGTCCATGATGAACTCATTATCGAATGCAGCCGTGACACCAAAGTAGCGGATATCTGCGAAAAAATGGGTAGAACACCGCCCTGGACACCAGGACTTCTTCTCCGGGCTGACGGCTACGAATGTGATTTTTATAAAAAAGATTGAAAAGCTGGTACTTAAAAGAGTGAATCCCGTCCTGTTACTGGTGGAAGGTAAATCGCCTTCAGACTTGTATTTTTTACAAAGGAGGATTTATGAAAGTTCTCATTCCACCAAACAGTTACGGTATTTTGGCAGACCAGAGGGGCGTAGCCATGGTAGACAGCCTTTTTGTGGCTGAGGCGTTCGAAAAGCAGCACAAGAACGTACTTCGTGACATCGCCAAGATTACTGAATCCACATCTGGATTGAGTAAGGAGTTCACTGAGCTCAACTTTGAGCTCAGCTATTATCGGGATTCCACAGGAAGAAAACTGCCTCGTTATTTCATGACCAGGGATGGCTTCACGATACTGGTCATGGGATACACCGGTCCCAAGGCTATGCGCTTTAAAGAGCTGTACATCCAGCGCTTCAACGAAATGGAAGCATGCATCCATTCTCTGCTTACCGCCAGAGAGGAGTTTCCACTTCTGACCAGCATGATTTGCCAGCTGCATGAAAATCCCAAACCCTACCACTTCAGCAACGAATGCGACATGCTGAATCGCATCGTTTTGGGAAAGTCTGCTAAACAGTTCCGACTGGAAAACAGCATCGCCAAAGGACAGAGCATCCGGCCGTATCTGAATCAGCAGCAGATCTCGGCGCTGGAAGTTCTGCAGCATCTGGACTTTGGCCTGCTCTATTCCGGCATCGATTTTCAGACTCGTAAGCAGCTGCTTACTAATTATTACAAAACCAACCTGGAGGGATAAAAATGTTTTACGTCAAAGAAAGAATCAATGAAGGTGCGGAGATTAGCATCGATATCACCGATGAAAATGTATTCTGCCGCTGCCCGCGGTGCGGGAGTGAGGTAGCAGTGGACCTTGAGGATGTGCTTTCCAGCGGGGGAGACCTCTATGGCACATCGGTATCCTGCGATAAATGCGCAGAGAAAATGATGAGGAAACGCCATGGAAATGGACCCAAAGCGTAATGCCGAACATTACATGGACCCTACAGCCTATGAAGCCATCAGGAACATCGAACCAGAGAAGTTCCCCTTTAAGCCCCTGGTCTATATCTGCTCCCCGTACTCCGGTGATGTGGAAGGCAATACCCAAAGGGCGAGGGCTTATTGCCGCTATGCTGTGGACAAGGGGTGCATCCCGCTGGCCCCGCATCTGTATTTTCCTCAGTTCTTGGACGATAGGACCGAAAGGTCCCTCGCCCTCTTTATGGATATTGTGCTTCTTTCGAAGTGTGCTGAGCTCTGGGTATTTGGTGAAACCATCTCCGAGGGCATGCAGAAAGAAATCCGGTACGCCCAGAGAAAGGGCAAGCTGGTCAAGTATTTTAGTGAGGTGACCTGAATGATTTTTGATATTTTTTCTTCCTCTCTTAGAGGAGCAAGCGCCAACTGCCGCTATCCGGAAAAGAAAACCATCCGGAATGCGGAGGATTTGAAGGAAGCCGCAGGCTTCGACCACGTGGCTGTAGAGTTCAAAGACAGCTACAGAAGCAGGAAGAACTTTATTGCTTCCGATGTCGTCGTGATGGATTGCGATAACGGCGATACAGATAACCCAGACGATTGGGTGAAACCTGAAATGTTGCAGGATATGTTCCCCGATACTGCCTTTGCTGTTGTTCCATCCAGGAATAATGAGAAAGAAAAAGACGGGAAGAGTGCAAGACCCCGGTTTCATGTGTATTTCCCCATCAAGAAAACAACAGACGAGAGAGCATACACCCAGCTCAAAAGAAGAATCTGCCGCGGCTGGCCATTCTTTGATAGCGCCGCTCTGGACTCTGCCCGGTTCCTTTATGGAACGCCTGCGGACTCCGTACTCTGGCATGACGGAAGCGAGACCATTGAAGAAATGGTAGTGCCTCCGGAGAAAATCGGGACTATCCCCAAAGGACAGCGGAACAGCACCATGAGTCGTTTTGCCGGCCGTGTCATCAAGCGCTATGGGCCGACTGACAAAGCCTATGGAATTTTCATGGACGAGGCAGAGAAGTGCGACCCGCCGCTTGAAGATGAGGAACTCGACCACATCTGGCAGAGTGCCCTTCGCTTCGGGAAACGGGTAGCTGCTCAGGAAGGGTATATCAGCCCAGAAAAGTACAACAATGACTTTTGTACCGTAAAGCCCCTGAAGCCATCCGATTACTCAGATATTGGCCAGGCCAAGGTTCTGGTCAGAGAATACGGGAGCGAACTGAAATACACTCCGGCCACAGAATACCTCCGCTATGACGGAAAGCGCTGGGTGGAATCCAAGCAGCGGGCCGTGGGCGCCATGGAGGAATTCCTGGACCTCCAGCTTGCCGAAGCGCAGGATGCTTTGGCGAATGCCGTGAAAGCCTTAAAGGAAGGCGGGGTTTCTGCTGAAGATATTCGGAGCGGCGGGAAAACTCTGGAAAAACAGATCGAAAAGGACCTGGCCAAAGCCTATGATGACTATCTGTCGGCTCTGCAGTACCAGAAGTTTATTCTGAAGCGCCGCGACATGAAATACGTGATGTCTGCTCTGCAGGCCGCCAAGCCCATGCTGGAAATTAGCTATGATGACTTGGATAGCGACCCGTTCCTTCTGAACTGCCCGGATGGTACGTATGACCTCCGGCAGGGTACCTCCAAGAAAAAGGAGCACAACGCTAGAGACCTCATTACAAAGATTACCGCGGCTGCCCCAGGAGATGAGGGTAAAGAAATCTGGCTGGATTCCGTCAACCGTACATTTAGAGGAGACCAGGAGCTCATCGATTATGTGCAGAAGATTGCCGGACTTTGTGCCATCGGTCAGGTAGAGCTGGAAGCTCTGATTATTTCCTACGGCGAAGGCTCTAATGGCAAGTCCACATTCTGGAATACCATAGCCGGGGTACTTGGCAATTACAGCGGTAATATCTCTGCTGATACCCTTACCGTGAACTGCAGAAGAAACGTGAAACCTGAGCTGGCCGAAGCCAAAGGCAAACGCCTCCTTATTGCGGCCGAGCTTGAAGAAGGCATGCGTATTTCCACCTCCGTGGTAAAGCAGCTCTGCTCCACCGACAGAATTGCCGCTGAGAAAAAATACAAGGACCCGGCCAGCTTCACGCCTTCTCACACTCTCGTCCTTTACACGAATCACCTGCCGAGGGTTGGAGCCATGGACGCGGGCATTTGGAGAAGACTTATCGTCATTCCATTCCTTGCTACCATCACCGGGGAAAAGGACATCAAAAACTACTCTCAGTACCTTCTGGCTCATGTTTCTCCCTACATCATGAAATGGATTATGGAAGGAGCCGAAAAAGCTATCCAGTGCGGGTTCAACTTTGATCAGCCGGCCTGCGTGAAGAAAGCCATTAGCGAATATCGTGCAGAAAACGACTGGATGACTCATTTCATTGAAGACTGCTGCGAAGAAGCTCCCAATGGCTTTGTTTCATCAGGAAAGCTGTATGAAGAATACAGAGCCTTCTGCAACAGGACCGGTGAATATGTTCGTACTGCAAACGAATTCATCAAAACCTTGGAGCAGAGAGGTTATGAAAGAAGAAGAAAGAAGGACGGGCGTTATATTCTGGGCCTTCACCTTAAGGTAAAGGAATTTTTGTCAGAAGAGTAACGCTTGGATATCCACATTCCTTCAGAAAACCTTTCTTTGGGAAAACTGCTATAAGAAAAGTTGTGTTTTGAGGAGGCATAGCCCGGCACCCAGATGAAAAACCAGAAAGGTGACGGCAAATGCCACCTCAAACATAAACCTCCTTTAGGATAGTTTTTTAGAAAAATTACTATAAGAAAAGTTATGTTTTGAGGAGGCATTGCCCGTCACCCAGATGAAAATTAGCAATGTGTGACGGCCAGTGACTCCCAATACTATAACTTCCTATAGGATAGTTTTTTAAAAATTACTATAGAAAGGTATGTTTTAAGGAGTCACTGGGTGACACAAAGAGGTATCAACCATGAGAGAAAAAATGATCGAACATAAAATTGTGATGGAAACCAAGGCACGGGGCGGGATGGCATTGAAGTTTGTTTCCCCTTCCTTCTCCGGAATGCCTGACAGACTTATCCTTCTTCCGGGCGGAAGGATGGCCTTCGTTGAAGTCAAAGCCCCAGGAAAGAAGCCACGTCCTTTGCAGGAGGTCCGCCATGCCATGCTTCGGCGGCTGGGCTTTTCCGTATACGTCTTGGATGACCCAGAGAAAATTCCTGCCATGCTTGATTCGATAGCACACACGCAGGATGGGGAAGAAGGCGGAAACGGATGAGATTCATTCCACATGCATACCAGCAATATGCCATTCAGCATATAGAAACCCACAAGGAAGCAGCGCTCTTCCTGGATATGGGACTGGGCAAAACGGTGATTGCCCTTTCTGCCATCTGGGACCTTGCCTTTGATTTCTTTGAAGTCAGCAAGGTACTGGTAGTCGCTCCGCTTCGTGTGGCAAGAGACACTTGGCCAGCAGAAATCGAGAAATGGGAGCATCTGAAATACATGACCTACTCCGTGGTGGTAGGAACCGAAGAGGAAAGAAGGCAGGCGCTCTTGAAGAAAGCCCTAGTCTACATTATCAACCGAGAAAATGTGGACTGGCTGGTGAGCAAAAGCGGAGTGCCCTTTCGCTTCGATATGGTTGTGATTGATGAGCTCTCCTCCTTCAAGTCTCATACCAGTAAGCGCTTCAAGAGCTTTCTGAAAGTCCGGCCGCGAATCAAAAGAATCGTGGGCCTTACCGGTACTCCTTCAGGAAATGGCCTCATGGACCTCTGGGCGGAGTTCCGGCTGCTGGATATGGGAAAGCGCCTGGGAAGGTATATCAGTCATTATCGGGAAGCCTTCTTTGAGCCTGACAAGAGAAACCAGATGATGGTTTTTTCCTACAAGCCTCGCCCAGGAGCTGCCAAAGAAATCTACCAGCTGATTGGTGACATGACCATTTCTATGAAGTCCCTGGATTTCCTCCCTATGCCAAAACTCATCATGAACGAAGTACATGTGAAGCTCTCACCGGCAGAGAGGAAAGTGTACGACGAGCTTCGGAAGAAAATGGCCCTGTCGATTGAGGGTAAAGAAATCGATGCTGCTAATGCCGCCGCCCTTTCTGGGAAACTTCTCCAGATGGCAAATGGCGCGGTGTATGACGACGACCATAAACCTATCCGCATTCATGACAGGAAGCTGGATGCCTTGGAAGACCTGGTGGAAGCAGCCAACGGGAAACCTATCCTCATTGCCTACTGGTTCAAGCATGACCTAGCCAGAATGAAAGAAAGGCTTTCCATTCGTGAAATCCGTTCCTCCAAGGACATCACTGATTGGAATGAAGGAAAGATTTCAGTGGCTGCCATTCACCCGGCCTCTGCCGGCCATGGTCTCAACCTTCAGGCCGGAGGCTCCGTACTTATCTGGTTTGGGCTCACCTGGTCCTTGGAATTGTACCAGCAGACCAATGCAAGACTCTGGCGGCAAGGGCAGAAACACACAGTTATCATTGAACATATCGTGACAGAAGGAACCATTGATGAACAAGTGATGCGGGCACTTCAGTCAAAGAATAAGACACAGGAAGCACTGATTGCGGCTGTGAAAGCTAATCTGAAAGGAGAATAACATGAACGTACTGGTGAAATACTTCAACAAGAGAAACGGAACCATCGAAGCCATGAATGACTATGGCTCTATGAAGACGATTCTGCAGAATACGGACGGCCTGATTAGGGAAGCCTATGAAAACATGGAAGGCGTAGGTTCTCCAAAGATTACCGGCCTTCCCGGAGCGCATGACCCGAAAGCCGGAGAAGCCCGCCTTGTTTCTGGGCTGGATGACATTTCCATCCTTCGTGACCGCTATGCCCAGGCAAAGGCCTACATGGAGTGGTTCCAGCCGGCCTGGGACGCGCTGGATGAATATGAGCAGTATGTCCTTCGGACGTTTTATCTGGATTCCGTCAGCCGCTGCGATGCCATCGAAGCCATCTGTGACCATTTCCATGTGGAACGGAGCACAGCCTACAACAAGAAGAACAAGGCATTAAGCCGGCTTTCAGTTCTTCTCTTTGGGAAATGAGGTAAAATCTCGGACGAAATCCACGGTTTGATGTGTTATACTGATAACGTAAGCTCCTGGGGAAAACCTCAGGGGCTTTTTTCGTGGAAAGCAAAGAGAGTAAAATCGCGGACGAATTTTGCGGATTACTGTGTTATGATAGTACTGTAAGCTCTTGGGAGAAATCCTGAGGGCTTTTTTCGTGGAAATAAAGAGATGCCAAGAAAACCAAAGAAGCCTTGTGCCTATCCTGGCTGCCCTCGGCTTACAGAGAAAAGGTACTGCGAGGAGCATGAGAAGCTGGTGAATAGGCAGTATGAAAAATATGGACGGTCCAAAGAAGAAAAGAAGCGGTATGGCTGGCGCTGGCAGAAAATACGAGATGCTTACATTCACTCGCATCCCCTCTGCGAGCAGTGCCTGAAGGAAGGACGAATGACACCAGCGGAGGAAGTTCACCACAAGCTACCGCTCAGTCATGGAGGAACACATGACTTCAGTAACTTGATGTCTCTTTGTAAGTCTTGTCACTCTAGAATCACTGCGGAGATGGGTGACAGATGGCATAACAAGCGACTACCTTCAAACGAACAGTGAAGGTAGAAATAAAAAGTTTCTACATTAGCCGTCACACCCGACAAAGGGTAGGGGGCCTAAAATCTCGGAACGCCGATAAAATCGGAACGGGCGAGGGGTCACGCACACAAAAAACGCGTATTCAAACAAGGTATTGACCCATGGAAATAAGGGGGTGTGAAAAATAGCCAAAGACGGAACCATGCGGGGCGGACTCAGAGTCGGCCAGGGCCGGAAACCCAGGGCCCTGCTGGATAAGCTGCCGGACAATCCGGGGAAACGCCCGCTGAAGGTGATGGACCTACCGGAAGGAGCGGACCTTAACGGAGAAGACATGCCGGAACCCAAAGCCTACATGAAGGAAAAACAGAGAAACGGCGGGAAGCTGGAAGCCGAAGAAATCTACCGGGAAACCTGGCTGTGGCTCAAGACACGGCACTGCGAGAAACTAGTGAGCCCCCAGCTGATCAGCCAGTACGCCATGGCGGTTTCCCGGTGGATCCAGTGCGAACATGCCATCTCCGAATACGGGTTCTTGGCCAAGCATCCCACCACCAATGCCGCCATTGCTTCTCCCTACGTGACCATGAGCCAGAACTATATGAAGCAGGTGAACCAGATCTGGTACCAGATCTACCAGGTGGTGAAGGAAAACTGCTCCGTGGAATTTTCCGGAAACACGCCTCAGGATGATGTAATGGAGCGGCTGCTCCGGTCTCGGAAGGTGTAACAGGAGGGAAAAGAAAGTATGGAAAAATCGACCAAGGAGATGAAACTCATCACCATTGATGAGTTGATCCCCTATGTGAATAATGCCCGGACCCATTCTCCGGAACAGATCAACAAGCTCCGGGCCAGCCTACGAGAATTCGGGTTCATCAACCCGGTAATCATCGACAAGGAGAAAAACATCATTGCCGGCCATGGCCGGGTGATGGCCGCCCGGGAAGAAGGGATCAAAGAAGTCCCCTGCGTCCTGGTAGATTATTTGACCGAGGCCCAGAAGAAAGCCTACATCCTGGCCGATAACCGGATGGCCCTGGATGCCGGGTGGGACGAAGAAATGCTGCGGGTGGAAATTGAATCCCTCCAAGGAGTGGACTTTGATATCAGCCTGACCGGGTTCAACGATGATGAAATTGCACACATTTTCGATGAAGAGACAGAAGCCAAAGAAGACGACTTTGACGTGGAAGCAGAACTCCAGAAACCTGTATTCTCAAAGGCCGGAGACATTTGGCAATTAGGGAAACATCGGGTCCTGTGCGGAGATTCCACCAAGCCGGAAACGTATGAGAAACTCCTGGGAAGCACCAAGCCAAATCTTGTCCTGACGGATCCTCCATACCTGGTGAATCTCCAGAGCACCTCCGGGAAAATCAAAAACGATGACCTCAATGACCAGGAAGGATATGAATTTCTGAAAAAAGCCTTCTCCTGTTTCCATGACGCTATGGCTCCCGATGCTTCCATCTATGTGTTCTACGCCACCATGAAAGCCCGGGTCTTTTACGATGCTTTTGAAGATGCCGGTTTCAAGGTCGGGGCAGGGCTTATCTGGAAGAAGCCCAAGGCGCCCTTTATGCGCACCGATTGGAAGTTCAACATGGAGCCCATCATCTTTGGGTGGCGGAAAGACGGGAAACACAACTGGTACGGGGACCAGAAGCAGAAAGCGGTCTTTGAGTTCGATGGTATCAAAAACAGTAAGGAAGATGGCTTTGGCCACCCCTCCGGCAAGCCTGTTCCCATGCTGGCCTATCTGATCAAACTGAGCAGCCAAATCAATGGGGTGGTGCTGGATGGATTCCTGGGCTCTGCCTCCACCCTTATGGCCTGCGACCAGCTGGGCCGGATCTGTTATGGGGTGGAGCTGGAACCCAAGTTCGTAGATGTGGCGGTGAAAAGGTACTTAGCTTCCCATGGGAACGGGACAGTAACCGTCCTCCGGGATGGGAAACAGTATACCTACCAGGAAGTGGCGGGAACAGAAAAATAAAAGCTCGAAAGGCTACATTTTGCTTGCTATTCTTCGCCTTTAGAGTGATGAATAACAGTACCAAAATACCCTAAGGAGGTACATATGATGAAGGCAGAATACAACAAGCAAGGTGCAGCACGGAAGGAATTGGCGGATGCCATCAGTCAAATTACGGGAGAAAGTGCGAAATACCTGTTTCTTCCCACCAAGGCCTATCAAATCGGCAGCATTATGGTCGGAGAGACCGGTACGGTGGAATGTGAAGACGAAGCGCTTTTCCAAAAGGTTGTTCAGGAACTGGCAGCCAAGGGATTCCGGCCAGAAAACAGAGTACCCATCCTGGAAGAAGGGGTGAAACCGGGAGAAACTTCTGAAATGGAGAGTGTCGACACCCTCACCATTTCCCTTCCGGATAATTTAACGGAAGAAGACTTTGTTAAGCTTCAGAACCTGGTGGCCTCCAAAGCTAGCCTCTTCAAAAAGGCTCTGGGTACAAATGACCTGACCATCCAAAGGGGAGAGGGCAAGATTTCCTTCCCCTGGTTCCATGAAGCTGACAGCACTAAGGTCCAGGTATATACCAAACTGGTGACGGCCCTTTGCCAAATGGCCAAGAAGTCCAAACGGATCACAGCCAAAGAGCATGAAGTTCCCAATGAGAAATATGCTTTTCGGTGTTTTCTCCTGCGGCTAGGCTTCATAGGATCGGAGTACAAAGACTGCCGGAAGATCCTGCTGGAAAAACTCAGCGGGTCCGCAGCCTATCGGGATGGAGGAGGAAAAGATGCGGTTTCCCAATAAAGAAATGCTGGAATTTCTCTGCAGAGAATATCCTTCCGGAACTCGGATTATCCTGGTGCGGATGGATGACTCCCAGGCCCCGCCTTTGGGAACAAAAGGTACTGTGACCGGTGTAGATGATATGGGATCTATTCTGGTGGATTGGGACAACGGTTCCCACCTGAATGTGATCTATGGGGTGGATGTAGTCCGGAAACTGAATAAAGAAATAAAATAACGGATAATTATTCTCAAAATCCCTTGCTATTATGTGCGTTTAGAGTGATTAATACACATGCCAAAGAACACACAAACCTAGCGAAAGGATGACGAGAATTATGAGAACACTGCACTTCGGTATTGAAATGGAAATGACGGGGATTACGAGAGCACAAGCCGCCAATCTGATGGGGGCCTTCTTTGGGACGGGACGAGGTACCCATAAAGGCGGTACCTACGATACCTACACTGCCAGCGATGACAAGGGAAGAAACTGGAAAGCCATGAGTGATTCCAGCATTTGGGCGTAGAGAAAGGTGGACGGCCAGATCGAAGGAGCCCCCAATGAATACCGCACAGAAGTGGTTAGCCCTATCCTTTCCTACGATGACATCCCGAAGCTGCAGGAACTGGTGCGGACTATGAGAAAAGCAGGAGCCATGGTGAATAGCTCCTGCGGGATCCACATCCATGTGGGAGCCGAGCAGTTCACTCCGAAAACCCTGCGGAACCTGGTGAACCTGATGGCCAGCAAGGAAGACATGATTTACCATGCTCTCTAGATCGATCCGATCCGGGAAGGCAGATATTGCCAGAAGACAGATGGTACTTTTCTTGCCAAACTGAACAAAAAGCAGCCTCAGACCATGGCAGAATTTGCTGATATCTGGTACATCCAGGCCCCCTTCGGACGGAATGAACATTACAATTGCAGCCGGTACCACGGACTTAACCTTCACGCCACTTTCACCAAAGGGACAGTAGAGTTCCGGCTTTTCAACGGTACCCTCCACGCCGGGGAAATCAAGGCATACATCCAGTTGTGCCTGGCGTTAGCCCATCAGGCCCTGACACAAAAGAAAGCCTCGGCCAGAAAGACGGAGACAGACAATGAAAAATATGCCTTCCGGTGCTGGATGCTCCGGCTTGGGCTCATTGGAGACGAATTCAAGACCTGCCGGCTGCACCTGCTGAAACACCTTACTGGAAATGCCGCCTGGAGAAACGCTGCTTGAAGAGAGTAGCTACAGGTAGGGAACGGGGCCCAAAAGGCCCTGTTCCTTTCTTGTATACTTGCATAAAAACACAGATTTTGCTTGCTATTATGTGCCTTTAGAGTGATTAATAGACATGCCAAAGGGGACAGACCCCAAAAGATAAAGCACATGAAAGCGAGGAAACTACGATGAGAACAATCATTACCCTGGATGGAAAGAAAATTAGCAAAAAAGCCGCTTGCGAAATGTTCGGCGAAGCAGACATGAACAAACGGATCAGGGATGCCAAAGAAGCCTTTTTTGAAGATCCCCATGAAGAAAGCAGCTGGTGGATGGGAAACGGGATGTTGACCATCGAGTTCCGGTAAAACACGGGAGGAAAAGGGACCCATAAAAGTCCCCTTTTTTCTCTTGTATACTTGCATAAATACACAGAATTTGCTTGCTATTCTCTGCCTTTAGAGTGATTAATGTACATGCCAAAAGGCAAAGATACACAATCACAAGGAGGAAAAAACAATGACGAAGATGGAAATGATCGAAAGATTCTACGGGCGCAGCGAGGAACTGGAAAAGAAGTTCGATGCAGCAGAAAAGGTTGGGGATGCCCAGACCATGCAGGCCTGCCGGGATGCCTACCAGGAACTGGTGAAGGAAGTCCAGGCAGAGGGGCAGGATTTCTGCAACATGATGCGCCTCTACAGCGACATGAAAAAGCACGGAAACAGCCGGCTGGACCTTTCCGGGACATGCCGGGAACCGGAAAAGATCCTCAAAACCTTCCGGGAATTTGGGGTGACAGAGTTTACTTTTTCCTCCAGCTGGTCCAGCGCCATCCAGGTAGCTTGGGCATTTACCCAGATGGGCTGCACTTTGAAAGGAATGACCGAGATTTACGGGTCCGGCCGGAAACTCATGAGCAACGAATACGAGAAAGTCCCCGCCTTCCTCTTCAGCCTTTGAGGAGCGGGGACAACTGGAAATGGGGGTGTTGCACGTATGGTGCAATCATCCCTTAGCTTAAGAAAAGATAGAAAAGTGAACAAGATTGAATACGGATTAACTGTCCTAAAAATTATACACTAAATATAGTATAATCAAATCAGGAAAAAAGCAGCAGTGGTAATTAAACAAAAGGGGAAGTAAGAAGATTTAAATGATAGAGAATAGGTATAGAAGCAAGACTGGGCTGCGTTTGAACTATTTCTGTATGTTTGGCTGATTCAAGAATAGCAGGAGGCTGTATGGATGTTGAAAAATACTATCAACAGATAGTTGATACTTTTTCCTGTTTTTTGAGGATGGATAAGAAACAGGCTTTTTATGCTGTTCAACAGGAGGCAAATGCCCATAATGCAGTTGCATTATACATTATGGGGCTGTATTTCGAAGGCGGATATGGTATTGTATCCATTGATAAAGCATGTGCAGAAAATTATTATCAAAGGGCAGCACAAAGAGGTGATGTCATTGCTTCATTACGGATGATGGAAAAGCAGTCCAAAGTAGACCCTTTTGTATTCAAAAAAGCTCAAATTTTAGCGTCTAAAGGAGCTTGTCATGCACAAGACTACTTAGGATGGTGTTATTCCAAAGGAATTTCTGTTGCCCAATCAGACCTTCAAGCAATCAAATGGTTTAGGCGGGGATCCGCCCAGGGATATGCCGCTGCCCAGAATCATTTGGGGAAAATGTATATCCGATGTATGGGGAACTACTTTTTAGATGATGATTCTTTAGAAGAGAGAATGAGAAAAGGGAAATGGAGAAATAAGGCACTCCTGCAATACCATCAGGCTGCCGCCCAAGAGTATGCACCAGCACAGCACAATATCGGCTGGGAACTCCTTTGGGGAAATGACCCCTTTCATTTGGAAAACACGGATCCTGCGGCGTGGTTCCAGAAAGCAGCCGAACAGGGAATGGTTGAAGCCCAGGAATTCCTAGGCATCTGGTTTTCTGACGAGGAAAATGACTTCCCGTTTGAGCAAGCGATGGAGTGGTTGGAAACAGCCGCCCTTCGCGGAGCGGCACTGGCTCAATATGCTTTGGGGGAACGGTATGAAGAGGGAGACGGATTTCCCCAATCCTATGCGTCGGCAGCCTATTGGTTCCAGCAGGCGGCATCCCAAGGAGAAGAATGTGCACAATACCGGCTGGGAATCCTCTATGATAAAGGACGGGGAGTCCCTCAGTCTGATGAAAAAGCGCTCTACTGGCTGCATAAAGCGGAGGCACTGGGATTTAGAGAGGCACACGATTATCTCATGATAAAATTGCAAGAGCAATGTAATTTTTCAAAAAAATAGTGAAGAATATTTATGTTCATTTAAAAAGGAAACATGGATATGGATGCAAAAGATTTTTTTAGTACGTTCCTAAAAGCAATCGAGCAGAATCGAAACTATGAGGGACGGGATTTATTTGATATTTATAAATACAATGCAGAATACACATCTGTGATTATAAAAATCATAAATGAAATCATCAAAGAGACAGGCTGTACGCCTCAAAACGAATACTTCAGGATTGATGCAGTAGGATGGACCTCCCATTCTCAGGATATGAAAAAGGAGGCTGAAGAAGCCGGTATTGATTTGAAACCACACCTGTGGGATTTGAAAATTGCCATTGAGCATGAGAACGACAAGCGTGACTGGTCAGATGAAGTGATGAAATTAATCCATGTGAAATGTCCATTAAAAGTTGTCATTTCCTATAATTATTCTGATGAGCGAGAGGAAAAAGAGCAAAAAAAGTTAGATTTCCTGGCTAGCCAGATGAAAAAAATCGAAGCCTTTTCTATAGGGGAAAGAAAGGAACAATACTTGATCATCCTTGGAAATGGATGCAATCATAAAACTGGGGAGGCAGACTACGAAGATTTTGGGTATAAGGGGTATTTGTACGACTGGGACGATAAAAAATTTAAAAAGTTGGATTGAGTAATCCTGGAAGGGTCCAGGACATGGATTGCTAAAAAGGGAAGTTCTGCCCTTTTCAATCGGATGTTTGTCAGAAAGATAGGATAAAAGAGAAAAAATAGTCATTTCCGTGTATAATAAATTTATCTGCTATGAATAAACAAAAATGAAGGTGAGGAAATTTTCATGGGGAATTGGCTGTCTTGGATTTCAGATTTTTTCTATTTATTATTTATTATAGGTGCAGGTTTCTGTTTTCGTTGGTTTTTCAGAATCAGTAAAGCTGGTTCTTCTGTGGAACAGATTATTTCTGTTTTACAGAATTATTCTCGGGAATCCATCAGGGAAAATTACGGCAATCTTCAGGCAGAAATGGGGCAGGCCCCGTATGATTCGATTTGGAAGAAATTTGAACGGACGCTGTTTAAAAGTAAAGCAGAAGGGGTGCTGATGACCCAGGACCCGGAGGCTTTTTATAACGACCGGACTTTGCTGGAGAACCTGCCTTTGGATCTGTTTCGCGCCATGCCGGGAATCTTTACCGGCTTGGGGCTTTTGGGAACTTTTGCCGGAATCACCGTGGGTATCAGCGGCATCGACCTGGGCAATGTAGAAACCATGGAAAGCGGGATTGAAGTCCTGCTCAGCGGGACGAAGACGGCCTTCCTGACTTCTGTGGTCGGCCTTATCCTGGCACTGGGGTACAACCTCCTTGATAACTGGATCTACCGCCTTTACACCAAAAAACTGGCCACTCTGATCGATCAGCTCAATACCCTTTTCCCTTCCAAGAGTCTGGAAGAATTCTTGTCCAATCAGGCGGAACAGGCGGAAGAACAGACGGATGCCATGCGAGAACTGAATGGGGAACTGGTGGGCCGTCTGGAAGACATGTTTGTAAAGCTCAGCCAGAGTATCGATGTGGCGCTGAAAAATAATCTGACGGAATCCTTTACCAACAGTCTGGAACCGGTATTCCAGGATTTGAACCAGTCCATTGACAAACTGGGTTCCAGCGCCGGGGATACCCTGTCCAAATCCATTGAACAGGGGGCCGGGGACCAGATCCAGGGCCTGGCTGTGACCCTCCAGGATTTCCAGGGGAAAATAAGCAATATGATGGAAGTCTCTGAACGGCTGAATGCGGAAAATACCGCTCGGCTCCAGGGGTCTGTAGAGATGATGGTGACCAAGCTGAACGAAGCCATGGACGCCAATATCCAGAAACAGGCCACTACCAGCGATGCCAGTCAGGCGGCTATGAAGCAGTTGGTGGAAGAGATGAACACCAATCTGAAAGCAGCTCTGGATCAGATGGTGGAAGCTGGCCGGACAGCCAACCAGGCCTTGCTCCAGACTACGGAAGCCACCAAGGGAACCATCCAGGAGATTACTGACACCATGAGCCAGAGCACCCGGACCCAGAGAGACGAAATGATCCAGGTGACAGCCAATATGAAAGAATCCGTTTTGGAAGTGCTGAAACAGCTCCAGACCGATATGCAGGAACGGAACCGTACCATGGATTCTTACATGTCCGGGCTGAAGGAAATGCTGGGGCACAACCGGGAAATCATGGCTTCGGCAGGGAAAACTGCGGACAAATTTGCCCAGGCCAGCACGCCCATGCAGAAAGTGGCGGATACGCTGGGCAGCCAGCTGAACCTGGTGGTAAGCGCCAGCAATCAGTTCAACAGCCATGTGGACCAGAATGTCCAGAAACTGGTCCTGGCCAGCCAGAGCAGTCAGAAAGATCTGGAACTGATCCGGGATTCCATGAGTACCATGCGCAGCGCCTGGGAAAACTATCAGCAGACTTTCCAGGGGGTAAGCCGGGAAATGCGGGAAGCTACGGATACGTTGGCCCGAACTCTGGAACAGTACAATACTTCTACCAGCAAATGGCTGTCTGAAACTCTTGGCCAGTACGACAAGAGCATCAAAGAGGCCATGGATTCTGTGTCTATCATCAACAAGAGTCTGAGTGATTCCATCCAGGATCTGTCCGATGCCATGAACAAGAACAGACGGCACTAAGGAGAAACCTGAATGTGGAAGAAAAAGAAAGAAGAAAAAGCCCAACAGAGCGGTGATGCTTTTACCACTTCTGTCAGTGACCTGATGGCAGGGCTCCTGAGTATCTTTATCCTGGCTCTGTGCTATTTCATGCTGAATTTCCAGACGGTGACCAACAAATATACCGGGAATACGGAATTGCGGAATCAGCTGCTGAAGGATGTGGGGAAGGACCTCCAGGCCCAAGGCCTCCAGGTGAGGATTGACACCAAGCAGGGGGTGCTGCGGATCCCGGAAAGTGTGCTGTTTGAATCTGGGGAAGCCAATATCAAAGAACAGGGGCAGGCAGCGGTCAGCAAGCTGAGCCAGTCCCTGCTGAAAACCATGACCCGGCCGGAATATCGGGAAGCCCTGGAAACGGTCTTTATCGAAGGCCATACGGACAATGTGCCCATCCACAACGAATTTTTCCAATCCAACTGGGAGCTTTCCACCCAGCGGGCCATCAACACCTGGAATTTGATGCGGAACGATGTACCGGAATTCAACTGGCTGGTGAATCCCCGGGGAGAACCTATCTTCTCCTGTTCTGGCTATGCGGAAACCCGGCCTGTCCGGGAAAATGGTCTGGATCCCAATTCAGAGGCGGGACGGGCCGCCAATCGGCGGATCGATATCCGGTTTGTTATGATGCCGCCCCAGGATCCTGGGGAAAAGCCTTCCGGAGGCAGCCATGGATAAGTCGTTGCTGCACAGCCTGGAACGGCTGAAATCTTTCAAAATCCGCCTGCCTGATGTATGTCTGCATCCAGGTAGGCCCGTGGAACTGGAAAAATGGATAAAAAAGACCGTATCCAGCTCCTGCAGCCGGCCAGCCCTGGATCCGGTGACCATGGAAGAGCTGTATGCCAAGGTGAAAAATCAGGAAAAGAACCGGAAAGTGGTGCTGGACTTGAGACGGGAAATCCCTTTTCTGCCGGTGCTGCTCACCCGGGACAGGAAGGAAAAGCCCCGCTTTTATGAAGTACTGCTCCAGGACATCCTGCAGGCCATAGGGAATGGGGTTCGTCGTTCCGTCCGGCGGAATACCTTCCGAAATCTGGTATTTGCTTATTTTACTGTATACGGACAGCCATACAAGGGAGAACGGCTGCAGAAATGCATTTCTCTTTTCCTTCAGAAAGACCCAGAACTGTTGAAGTCGGTGCTGTATCTCCGGAACCGGAAGCAACTGCTGAAACCCAATGGCCATAAGCTGCTGACCCGGGAAATCCAGAACCGGCGGGGTTTCCATAAAGCATTGGAAGAATTCTGCTGGCCTGTGAACCTGTGGTATGGGGCATTTGCCCAGTGGGCTGTCAAGGATTTTTTCCAGCTGGAGGAAGAGGACGACTGGGATGACCTGTTCGGCGTATTGAAAGAAATCTGTGAGGACAAGGCCTGTGAGAATATGGTCCCTTTTGCTGCCGAAAAGATAATTTACCTGACAGACCGGTCCGGTGACGGAAATCGGGAAAAAGAAGTACGGATCCTGCTGCTACAGGCGCTGGGAGATCCCCGGGACCCGGGGTCTAGGCTGAACTGGGTGGATGTGGATGAAAAGGCCCAGGAGATTTTCCTGGCCTGGCTGAAAAAGAACGATCTGAACCTGTTCTTTACCATTATTTCCAAGACAGTACGGCAGGTTGCCACATCGGAAAACATGTGGAAATACCGTAAAAGTTTTTGGGAAAAATATCTGGATGCCATGTACTATACCAGGGTATTTCTGGGGCCCGAAGCAGAACAGATTGCCAGGCAGATGGATCTGGCCAAACAGGGTATGGGCTTTGGACGGTTGAACGGTTCCGGAGATTCCCTGAGGAGTCTGCTGATGTTCAGTATTGGGGATTACGTTTTTATTGAGGCCAGCCACAATGGCAAACTGAGAGTTTGGAAAAGAGGAAAAGAGCCTCTGCCTTTTTATCAGGCAAAATATACTTATAAAGGATTTTCTTATACGGACGTTACACAGGCTTCCAATATTGAGGAAGAATTCGTCCATTCCAGTTCAGAAACCGGTTCCTGGCAGCGGAAGGTCAATGACTGGGTTCGGAGACACTGCGGGGTACGGCCCAAAGAAAGCCGATGGAGGTAGAATAATGACCAACCACCGTTTTTGGACAGCACAAGAGAACGGATATTTTTACCCTTGTGTTCAAACAGAATCTACAGGAGACTGGCCGCTGATACAGGGACAATTGGAAATCCTGGTTTCTGAAGGAAAAGTGGAGGAGAAAACAGATGGATTCCTGCTGCCCCATGGACAGGCCGTGGAACTGGATCCGGAAATTTCAGAAATCCTGGAACTGCCGGATTGTTTTCCTTATGGCATCACTCTCCGCAGCCACGGCAGTCTGGGTTCTCCGTCCTTCCGCTATGACCTGGAATACCAGCGACCAGACGGGACTCCTTTTTATGGAATCAGGGTGTTGGGGTCTTATGTGGAACTGAGCCGGGAAACCTGTTACCGGTTCAGCAGGGACCAGTATGAATTGGTGAACCTGGTGGAAGAAAGCAACCGGGAAAGCCAGCAGATTAAGAACAGAGGGGAACTGAGCCAGTACAATACCCTCCAACTGGCTCGAATCAAAGAGAGAGCGGAAAAAATCCACGCCACCCTGGACCGGTTCATGGGACGGCAGAAAATCGTTACAGCGGATAAACTTTCTGTGCGATTGGAAAAAAATCCGGACGGATCTTTTTCCGTACTGCCGGTGCTGCTTCGGAAAGAGGGGGATTCCTATACCCGGATGGAAGCCGATTCTCTGGAGCAGGGATTCCGGAGCAATCCGTACAATACCGGAAAAATCTATGGACCGGACAAGACCCAGTATGTTTTTACTCCGGAACAGGAAGAAGGCATCCGGCAGATGCGCCGGTGTCAGCGGCTGTCTCCGGAGGCGGCTCGGCAGGTAGCAGAACACCCTCGGGAAATCTTTGGTTCAGATGCTTTCGATTTTGATCTGGGAGTCTATGGGGACCGGGTGGTCTCCATTGGAGAATTTCTGGCTCCAGATTTGCCTTTTTCCCTGAGTTCCGGGCGGAACTGGCTGCCTCCGGAAGGAGCCGGCATGGAAGCTTCTGCTGCCCGGGACAAGGTCGGGGGCAATTATACCAGCCTTGCACTGGATGAAAAAGATTATCCCGAACTGTTCCTGAAGGTCAGCGATGCTCTGGACCGGGGAGAAAAGCGGATTGTTGTTGGAGACCAGGAAGTTGAACTGACACCGGGTTTTCTGGCCTATGTGGACCAGCTTAAGGCAAAGGCTGGGGAAAAGCAAGAGAAACAGAACCAGGAACCGGAAGCCGCTGGTGAAAAGAAAAAAGAAGCGTCTCTCCAGATCCAGGAGAATTTCCTTTCCCAGGAATATCGTTCCCGGAAAGCGGCACGGGAGAAACGGCTGGGGTCCAACCGGCTGGGGGATTACCTGGGTCAGGGCCTGAAACCAGGCATCCGTCTCATGCCTCACCAACAGGTGGGAATGGAGCAGTTAGCGGTCTGTTGGGAACATGGTTGTCATGGAGTCCTGCTGGCGGATGATATGGGGCTGGGGAAAACGCTCCAGGCTTTTGGATTCCTGGCAGCCCTGAAAAAAGCCTATGGAAACAGTGACATGGCATCGGTACTGATTGTGGCCCCGGTTTCTCTGCTTCAGAACTGGATGGAAGAGTACAGGAAATTTTTGGCAGAAGGGTTGTTTGATGGAATTGTGCCCATGTATGGGAGCGAACTGAAGAAACACTGGGCCAGGAATCCGGACGGGAGCCGCTGTTATTTTCGGCCCCCGGACCCCAATCTGAAAGAAGTTTCCATGTTGGATTTTCAGGACCGGGAAAATCGGATCGATTACAGTCGGAACCATCTGATCCTGACCACCTATGAAACCCTTCGGGAACTGCAGCTTTCTTTTGGACGGGTGGCCTGGAGTGTCATGATCCTGGATGAAGCCCAGAAAATCAAGAATCCGGCCACCCGGACTTCTGTTGCGGCACGGGCCATGAACTGCGATTTTGGACTGGCACTGACAGGGACTCCTGTGGAAAATTCCTGGACGGATCTGTGGACCATCATGGATTTTGTGGAACCAGGCAAATTGGAATCTCTGAAAGATTTCAACAGTCATTATCAGCATCAGCTGCAGAATGTGGAAAACAAGGGGAAACTGTTGAAAGAACTGGGTGACCAGCTGCGGAAGAATCTGGATCCCTGTTTTATCCGGCGGCTGAAAGAAGATGTAAATCTGGGGCTGCCTGCCAAAGAAATCCTCCGGTTCAAGGATTCCATGCCGGAAGAACAGCGGAAACTGTATGGGGAAGTAGTCCGGGAAGCACGGGAAGGGCAGGGAGATAAATCCATCACCATGCTCCAGGCCATTGCCCGGCTCCGGGATATTTCTCTCTGTCCCAGTCTTGGAGCCGGCGGGAATGTAAAGAAATATACTTTGGGTGATCCGGAGCATTTCTTTGGCTCCTCTGCCAGACTGATGCGGACAAGGAAAATCCTGGATGAAGTGAGAGAGAAAGGGGAAAAAGCCCTGATCTTTGTGGAAAGCCGGAAAATTCAGCTGCTGCTCCGGACTTTTCTGGAACAAATCTACAAAATCCAGATGCAGCCTCCCATTAACGGGACCACACAGGCTGTGGCCCGGCAGAAAATGGTGGATCAGTTCAATCGGGCACCAGGGTTCCAGGTGCTGCTGCTGTCTCCGGAGGCTGCCGGTGTGGGGCTGAACATCATCGGAGCCAATCATGTGATCCATCTCAGCCGCTGCTGGAACCCGGCCAAAGAAGACCAGGCCACGGACCGGGCTTACCGGATCGGACAGAAAAAAGCGGTGACCGTCTATCTCCCCATGGCTGTGGATACGGATTTCCCGGAAGATGCATCCTTTGATCTGAACCTGGATGCCCTGCTCCAGTACAAACGGGATTTGAGCCGAAGCGCACTGTATCCTACAGAGGCCAGTGAAGAAAATGCTGTAGCCATGCTGAAACGGATTGAAGAGGCGGCAGGGTGAAAAGCGGCGGCCGGGAAGGGCGGGACATCGGCTCGCTTTTACGCCGTTGTAATCGAACGCTCGATCTAACGGTCACAGGAACGGATTTTTTGACAACCCCGTTTCTCTGATTTTCTGTTGCATCTCTGACCCCAACGTGGTAGGGGCTGCCCGCAGGGAAGCCCTTCCCTGGCCGCCCGGCAGGGCTCTTGTAAGACGTCAGATGCGGCCCCAAGGGCCAGTCTGACGTCTTTTTTGTCCGCCTTTTTGGACAGGGGGTGGGGTATAATAAAATTAACGAAAAAGAGGCCCTGATTCTGTGATACAATAAAAATATCACAAACAAGCACGCCAAATTATCCTAAAGGAGATTCACAACGATGAGCACTGACGAAAAAAGCTTGGAACAGGTTCTGTGGGATTCTGCCAACGTGATGCGCCAGACCATGGGGGCAGCGGACTATATGAACTATGCTCTGGGCCTTATTTTTTACAAGCATTTGTCCGACAAGACCCTGGAAGCGGCTGCCAATGCCCTGGTGGATGCCGGGGAAGTGGAAGCACAGGATGTGGCCACGGAAGAGGCCCGTCAGGGGGTGTATAAAAAATATTACGATGCGGAAGAATTCCACGAAGACCTGCTGGAAACCATGAACATGGATTATGAAATCAAACCGGATTTTACCTTTGCCGCTTTGATGGATTCCATCCGGAAGCAGACCTTCCAGCTGGAAAATCTGAACCAGGCCTTCCGGGACATTGAACAGTCCAATCCGGACCTTCTGGGCCATCTGTTCGACGATGTGGACCTGTATTCCACCAAGCTGGGGTCCACCCCCCAGAAGCGGAATGACATGATCGCCCAGGTGATGACGGCCCTGGCTCCCTTGAACCTGGACAGCCACAGCGGGGATGTGCTGGGGGATGCTTATGAATATCTGATCGGCACTTTTGCTTCAGATATGGGCCAGAAGGCAGGAGAATTCTATACGCCCCAATCGGTTTCCCAGCTGCTGACCCACATTGTGACCTGGGGCCAGGAAGCCAAAAAGGGCTTCAGCGCCTACGATCCAGCATGTGGCGCAGGAGGATTTCTTGTAGCGACAGTAAAATACTGGAATCAGCAAAATGTTGAGTTTACTAAAAATAATTTATATGGTGTCGATAAAGATGGGTACCTTACTCGATTAGCTAAAGTACATCTTGCATGTATGGGACAGTCTACAAAGACAATTCAATGCTCTGATAGCCTTGTTTGGGATGAGAATGTATTAGGAAAAAAAGATTCTCAGTACGATGTTGTGCTTACTAATCCTCCATTTGGTGTAAATATTCAGGCTGGCACACCTGAGACACTTTCAAAATTTGATTTGGCATATAAATATAAAAAAATGAAAGACGGATCATCCATCAAGACTGACAATATCAATGAGTCTGTAGCACCTCAAGTTGTTTTTATGGAACAATGTGTCAAGCTTGTAAAAGCAGGAGGAAAAATTGGAATTGTAGTTCCTGAGAGTATGATTTCAAATAAAAAATATTCATACGTTGTAGAATTCATTCTGAAACAATGCTATATTCGTGTAATAATTGGAATGCCGGATGAGTTGTTTAAGACTTCTGGCAAAGGTGGGACGCATACCAAAACCTGTTTACTGGTCCTCGAAAAAAAGAAATTCGAAGATAATAAGGATTATAAAATTTTTATGGCCGAAGCAAAATGGTGTGGCCACGATTCTAGAGGAAGAGAAATACCCAAAGATGATATACCGGATATTTTAGACAAATACTTTAAATTTCTAAAAAAAGAAAAATTTGATGATAGTAATCTTGGGTTTGTTCTAAATAAAAATCAAATTGTTAATAATGTATTAGCACCTCGCTCCTATGTTTTTGGAATTCAGAATAATAAAGATCTAGAGAAAACTCACACGATGATAACGATAGGTCAGTTGATAAACGAAAAAGTGCTTGAGGTTAAAACTGGAAATGAAGTTGGAAAATTAGCATATGGAACTGGAAGTATACCATTTGTCAGAACTTCTGATATTTCTAACTGGGAAATAAAGTCTGATCCCAAACATCTCCTGAATGAGGAAATATATAAAAGTCTTGCCACTAAGCAGGATGTTCAAGAAGGAGATATCTTAATGGTAAAGGATGGGTCCTACTTAATTGGAACTTGTGCAATGATTACAAAACATGATACAAAAATTGTTTATCAAAGCCATTTGTATAAAATAAGAGTTGCTAAAAATAATAAGCTAAAATTGCAAGTTCAAATTGAACACCTTTAACCAAATAATT
>UMIE01019144.1_pt1 | contig 48114 bp, 35 predicted proteins | sample 1965711 | NCBI WGS metagenome assembly UMIE01 (sample SAMEA4836116, study PRJEB28245) | human gut metagenome | biome: gut microbiome; material: fecal sample | place: Denmark | collected 2008 | reverse complement strand
GCCAATTTATATGCTTATCCCCACTAAATTTCTACTGACCCGAGAAATTCCCACAGAACCACACAATTTCCGTAAATTCCAGCGGTATTTTATAAACTTTAACTCACCAGTGCAGACTTTTCGCACCGCCTCGTGATTATATTTGCGCGATAATTAAACATCTAACAGAATTCCGCCAACTAAAATTGGCGTTTTGTCAGAAAAATTAACTATGTTTGCAAATTACATAAACACTTCTAAAATAAGACTATGACAAATGAGCAACTCCGTGCGGAGTTTAAAAATCTAATATGGAAGACCGCCACCGACCTTGTGCATGGCGGCAAAGTTAGCCCGGTGCAGTTTATGGACTTTATGCTCGGCTCGCTATTCTACCGTTTCATCTCCGAAAACCTCACCACCCATTGCAACAGGCTGATGCATGAAGCCGGCGTTGAAAATGCCGACTATGCAAATATGTCTGATGAAGATGCCGAGGTGGCTCGCGACCAAATGGTCAACGAGAAAGGTTTCTTTATCTTGCCAAGTCAACTCTTTATAAATGTAGCAAACAATGCTCGCAAAAATAAAGAACTCAACACAACTCTTGCCAATATTTTCAAATCAGTTGAAGACAGTGCTATAGGCACAGCAAGTGAAGACGATGTAAAAGGTCTTTTTGCCAACTTCAACACCAACGACCCTGGACTCGGCGGCACAGTGGCTGAACGTTGTTCGCTGCTCGCTGACCTGCTCGAAGCGGTGCGTGATTTCAATTTTACGCAATACGAACAATCGGGCATTGATGTGTTCGGCACTTGCTACGAACACCTCATAAAGATGTATGCCCTCAATTCGGGCACAAAGGGTGGCGAGTTTTACACACCGGCTGAAGTAAGCTATCTGTTGGCGAAGATTGCCGTGGCTGAGCGTAAAAGCGTAAACAAAGTTTACGACCCTGCTTGCGGTTCAGGTTCTTTGCTGCTTAATTTCAAAATGGTACTTGGTGCAGAAAATGTAAAGGAGGGTTTCTTCGGTCAGGAGATTATTCTCAAAACCTACAACCTCTGCCGAATGAATATGTTCTTGCACAACGTCAACTACGACCATTTCGACATACAGCAGGGCGACACGCTCATGAATCCTCTACACTCCAACGACGAGCCGTTTGATGCCATAGTATCTAATCCGCCTTACTCCATTCCATGGGCAGGCGACAGCGACCCTACGCTCATCAACGACCCTCGTTTCTCTCCCGCAGGTGTGCTTGCGCCGAAGAGCAAAGCCGATATGGCTTTTGTGATGCACATTCTATCTTGGCTGTCGACAGAGGGAACTGCTGCAATCGTTGAGTTCCCCGGCGTGCTTTATCGTAGCGGAGCGGAAGCCAAAATACGAGAATACTTGGTCAAAAATAACTTCGTTGACACTATTATACAGTTGGCTTCCAATATGTTTTTCGGAGCAGCAATCGCAACTTGTATCATAGTGCTGAAAAAGAACAAGCCCGACAACCGTGTGCTCTTTATTGATGCTTCGCAGGAATTCGACCACGAGGGCAATAAGAACAAACTTGGCGACTGTCACATTGAAAAGATATACAATGCGCATATCCGCAAGGAGGAAATCGCGCACTTCTCCACCGTGGTTACTACAGCTGATATTGCAGCTAAGAAGTACAACCTCTCCGTATCGACCTACGTTGAGCCGGAAGACACCACGGTAGAAATAGATATTGACGAACTGAATGAACGTATTGAAAAGATAGTGGCTCGCGAAGCTGAACTGCGCACAGCCATTGATGCTATCGTAAAAGAATTGAAAGGAAGTATGGCATGAAATCACTCGAACAACTTATAGCCGAGCTTTGCCCGAATGGAGTGGAGTTTAAGAAACTGGGAGTCCTTTTAGATTATGAACAACCGACAAAATATATAGTCAAATCCACAGACTATGTTGAGAATGGTATTCCTGTATTAACGGCAGGTCAATCATTTATTTTAGGCTATACCGATGAAAGTGAAGGCATTTTTGGAGCTTCACAAGAAAACCCAGTAATAATTTTTGATGATTTTACCACTTCGTTTCATTGGGTTGATTTTGACTTTAAAGTCAAAAGTTCAGCTATGAAAATGCTACGATTAAAGAATAATATAGATACAAATTTCCGCTTTATCTATTATGCAATGAAATGCATAAAGTTTGAAGTTGGAGAGCATTCACGACATTGGATTTCTAAATATTCACAGATTGAGATTCCCATTCCGCCGCTGGCGGTGCAAGAGCGGATTGTCGAAATTCTTGACAAATTCACCGCGCTTACAGCGGAGCTGCAAGCGGAGCTGCAAGCGAGACAACAGCAGTATGAATATTATCGAAACCACCTCCTATCGTTCGGTGGCTTAGATAATATTCGTTCGGAAGTTGCTGACTCTCAATTAATTACCCCCCCCATTGGAAGCTGCTGAAAATGAGTGAGATATTTGAAATACGCAATGGTTATACCCCCTCAAAAAACAATGCGGATTTTTGGGATGGCGGCACTATACCATGGTTTAGAATGGAAGATATTAGAGCCAACGGCAGAATATTATCTGATTCTTTTCAGCATATAACACCTAAAGCAGTTAAAAGCAAAGGTCTCTTTGAAAAAGATTCTTTTATTATTGCAACTACTGCAACTATTGGCGAGCACGCTTGGCTAATTGCTGATTCGCTTGCGAATCAGCAATTTACAAACTTAAAAGTTCGTAAATCGCTGACCGCAAGCCTGATGCCCAAATTTGTCTACTATTATCTTTTCATTGTTGATGAATGGTGCAAACGCAATGTCAATGCGAGCAGTTTTGCCTCAGTTGATATGGATAAATTTAAGGATTTGGAATTTCCCATTCCGCCACTTGCTGAGCAGCAGCGCATTGTGGATATTCTTGACCGCTTCGAGGCGTTGACTTCGGATTTGCAGAGCGGACTGCCGGCTGAAATCTCAGCACGTCAGCATCAATATGAATACTATCGCAACAAATTATTAACATTCAAGCGTAAAACTGCATGAATGAAACATACAACATAGTGGCGGAGCAGCCACAATCCACCGTGATAGCTCGCTATGAGAAGCCACAGATTGTGGCTGAGAGCTACCAAAGTGAAAGCGAACTCGAACAGGAGTTTATCAGTCGCCTCGGCCGTCAAGGCTACGAGCATTTACCTATCCACAGCGAGGCGGAACTCGTAGCAAATCTTCGTCGTCAATTGGAGCGACTCAACAAATACGAGTTTACCGACGGCGAGTGGGAACGCTTCTACAAGCAGGAACTCTCGGGTGAAGGCAAAGGCATTGTGGATAAAACTCGCACCATTCAGCAAGATTTCCGCAAGTCGCTCATTCTCGACGACGGCACGCAGCGCAATATTCTCGTCATCGACCACGACGACCCTCATGCCAACTACACGCAGGTTATCAACCAATATGTGCCAACTGGCGGCGCACGTGAAAACCGCTACGATGTAACTGTTTTGGTAAACGGCTTGCCAATGGTGCATATTGAACTCAAACGCCGTGGCGTGAGCATCAAACAGGCATTCAACCAAATTAACCGCTATGGACGTGAATCGTTTTGGGCAGGATGCGGACTATTTGAGTATGTGCAACTGTTTGTAATCAGCAACGGCACTCAAACCAAGTATTATTCCAACACCACGCGCGACGGGCACCTCCGAGAGCTGTCTGCATCGAAGAAACAGCGAGCCAAGCAGCAAACGTCACATTCATTTGAGTTTACAAGTTATTGGGCAGACCAGCAAAACCAAGTAATCAACGACCTTGATGACTTCACAGCCACTTTCTTCTCTCGCCACACGCTGCTCAACATACTCACACGCTACTGCATACTCACCGAGCAAAATCTCTTGCTCGTGATGCGCCCATATCAGATAGCCGCTACCGAGCGACTACTCAACCAAGTGGAGAAAGCCCACAACGGACGCTTCTACGGCAAACGTGAGGCAGGCGGCTACATCTGGCACACCACAGGTTCGGGCAAGACGCTCACCTCATTCAAGGCGGCACAGATAGCCACCGAACTTGATTATATCAGCAAGGTGATATTCGTGGTCGACCGCAAAGACCTCGACTATCAGACCATGAAAGAGTATGACCGCTTTCAGAAAGGCGCAGCCAACGGCAACACCTCTACCGCCATACTCGAAAAGCAATTGCGAGGCAAGGAGCGCATCGTCATCACAACGATTCAGAAACTTGCCACGCTCATCAAGAAATACCCGACGCACGATATTTACAACCAAGAGGTGGTAATAATCTTTGACGAGTGCCACCGCTCGCAGTTTGGCGATATGCACGCAGCTATCGTCAAGAAGTTCAAGAAATACTACATCTTCGGCTTTACAGGCACACCCATATTCACTGAGAATATGTTGCCGGGCAAGGGCTTGCAGCGCACCACCGAAGATGTTTTCGGCAAACGTCTGCACACCTATACCATTGTTGACGCAATACGCGACCATAATGTGTTGCCGTTCCGTGTGTCGTATGTGCGCACCGTTGATGAGAAAAGCGAGGGTGTAGCAGATGAAAAGGTATGGAGCATAAACCAAGAAAAAGTATTCATGGCTCCACAGCGTATTGCCAATGTGTCGGCTTATATCCTTGAACATTTCGACCAACAGACAATGCGCTCGCAGAGTTATCACTTCAGCCGTCTGCAAAACATCGCAGATGTGGTGAAAAGCAAACCCGGCAAAGAGGTTGCCGAGATAAGGGTGAAAGAGCGTCTCAACGGCTTCAACTCAATTCTCGCAGTGCAGAGCATTGATGCGGCAAAACTCTATTACGATGAGTTGCGCCGCCAAATGGAGGCATTGCCTGAAAACCGCAAACTAAAAATTGCCACAATTTTCTCGTTTGGCGTTAACGATGACGAGGAAGAAAACAGCGACTCTACCGATGGCTTGGCAGAGTGCGACCGTGACTTCCTCGAACGTGCCATTGCGGATTACAATGCAATGTTCGGCACAAACTACGACACTTCAGCGGATAAATTTCCAAACTACTATAAGGACATTTCTCAGCGCATGAAAAATCGCGAGATTGACCTGCTTATAGTGGTGAATATGTTCCTCACAGGCTTTGACGCTACAACACTCAACACGTTGTGGGTGGACAAGAGATTGCGTTACCATGGTTTGCTGCAAGGCTATAGCCGCACCAACCGCATACTCAACTCCGTAAAGACTTGGGGCAACATCGTTTGTTTTCGCAACCTTGAAGATGCCACCAACAAAGCACTATCATTATTCGGCGACAGCGATGCTCATTCAACCGCTATTCTTAGAGCCTTTGAAGACTACTTCTTAGGTTATGACGACGACGGCAAGCATGTAAAAGGCTACAGTGAATTTGTTGACGAACTTTTGCGAAACTTCAAACAAGGCGAATTGCCGCATGGCGAGCAAAAGGAAAAAGAATTTATCCGTTTGTTTGGCACGATTCTGAAATTCGTCAATCTTCTCAGTTGCTTCGATGAGTTTAAGGAAAGGAATCCGCTCTCGGAGCGTATGATGCAAGATTATCTCAGCATCTATATTGACCTTCACGAAAAATACTCCAATCGGGAGAAGCACGACAGCACCGATATTACCGACGATGTAGAGTTTGAAATGGAATTGGTCAAGCAAGTGGAAGTTAACATTGACTATATTCTCTACCTTGTCAGCCTATACCACGAAAGTCACTGCCAAGATGCCGAAATTCGTGTAAAAATTGCCAAGTCGATTGACTCCAGCCCTGACTTGCGTGACAAGAAAGAACTCATCGAGCGATTTATTGATTCGCTCAATGCGACCGACAATGTGGATGCCGCTTGGCGTGAATATGTCAACGAGCAAAAACGAAAAGACTTCGATGCGCTTATTGCTGAAGAACGTCTTAAACGTGACAAAGCTTTACGCTTCATCTCATCGGCATGGGAGCGCGGCTATGTACCTGAGGGTGGTACCGAGGTTTATGATATTTTGCCGCCAGTCAATCCATTTGATCGCAAAGCGAACCGTCAAGGGATATTCCAAAAAGTGCTTGACCGACTGAAAGCATTCTTTACCAAATATTACGAGGTTGCCAACGGTGACTTTGAAACTATAGGAGAACAATAAACATGGCTAAAGACAATCATATAGGCATCGTCTATGTTTTATCAAACCGAGCAATGCCCGGTTTGGTTAAAATTGGTATGACGACGCGCCCCGAACTTGACACTCGATTAAAGGAACTTTACACCACAGGCGTTCCAGTTCCTTTTGATGTTGAGTATGCTTGCGAAGTCAAGGCTTCCGATTGCAACAAAATTGAAAAAGCCTTGCATACAGCATTCGACCCGCAGCGCGTCAATATAAATCGTGAGTTCTTTCAGATTAAAAAGGAACAAGCAATAGCAATTCTCGAACTTTTCAATCAGAAAGATGTAACCACCGAAGTGTCAGACGAAATGGATAACGACCTTGATGCAGGTGATATTGCTTCTAAGCAAAAGGCGACCAAGCACCGCCCACCACTCAATTTCAGCCAAATGGGAATACCAATTGGCAGTATCCTCACATATAATGCCGACCCGAAAATCACAGTTACCGTTATTTCCGAGAAGAAAGTGGAGTATATGGGCGAGGAAACATCTCTCACAGCGGTTACATCAAAGTTGTTGGAATCAAAGTATGCTGTTCAGCCTACACCAAAGTGGAGTTATAACGGACAGAATTTGTCGTCAATCTACGATGCTACTTATCCGATTGAAGATTAAACCAACTTGCTATGAGTGACACTATCTCCACATACGATGCAGCCAAATGGATGGCAAGGCTTGCGGCTACCGACGGAGCTATCAGCCCGGCGGAGCGCAAGGTGCTGTCGGAGTTCGCCGACGCATTTGGCATTGACCGCACAAAGCTCATTCGGCTTGCCTATGGCATGACTAATGAGGTTGATGTGCCCGAAATGGAGATTGTGAACCAAAACAAAAAAAGGTCGGCTTTTTGAAGAATTTGTCATGTCGCTGTTGGCTGACAAATCTATCTTCAAACTACTTGCTTGGCGCAGCGACAACCTGACTTCATCATTGCGTCACCCAAAATTAGGTGACGCAATGATGCAAAATATTGTTTATAAGCAAGTTATAAAATACGTATTTTTTGAGTGACGAAGTCAGGAAATAGAACACACTTGTTAATTTACAACCTATGCTTTAAAATTCCGGTGCAAATATGGCAAAAGAGAATGTATAAATAGCTATTACTTTCAAAAAACTATTTGCCGATTAGAAAAGTCGCGCCGCCTGATAGCCCGCATAGAGAGCGACAAAGCCAGCCACAAGACTGACCACGACATTTAGGCACATGCCGGCAGCATCGGAAATGCATAGCATTTGCATGTTTTCGTTCATAAACGTGGAGAATGTGGTGAACCCTCCACAGAAACCCACCGTAAGAAACAATTTAAGGCTTTGCGGCATCCACTCCTGCGACAGTCCGCAGAACAGACCTATCAGCAAGCAGCCAAGCACGTTGACAGCCAGCGTGCCGGCGGGCATCCATCCGTCAATCCAATTCTGCACAGTGCGTGTCAACAGATAGCGCAACGCTCCGCCCACAAAACTGCCGCACCCCACTATCATCAATGATTTCAGCATATCCATATTCTTATTGTTAAAAAGCCTTCAATGCCGCGGCATTGAAGGCTTCACTATATGTTTTCGTCCGTCACAGGCGTATTGTGCGATAAACGAACGGCTCCTTCAAAGGGATTTTTATCTTCAGCCGTTTGTCAATGTGATTCACATAGTCGGCAGCCTCGGCAAACGTGTCAAATCCTTCGGCAACGACGAAATAGTCCTTCGCCCCGTTCTGAATCACGTAAGCCTTCGCCCCGTTCTGCCGTAAGCGCGTGCAAAACGATTTTGCATTAAACATCTGACGCATCGCACCCACAACCACGCTGTAGCGCTTCATCTTGTTGACATCGTCGTCAAACGCCTGCCACACGTTGCCTTCAAGATACAATGCCGAGCAGCCGTCGACGGTCTGCACATACGGACGCGAAGCCTCCATTATTTTGTTGTGGATTGTCGGCTCGACAACGCTATCGAGATCAGCCTCCGCTGCATTGCGGCTGCGCACCGCCGCCTCATACGACTCACGGTAGTTGCTCTCCGTTGTCTTGCAACCCGCCAATGTCAGAGCCGACAGCACTGCGATAACAACCAAACGCTTCATTGCCTGCTACTTCTTTTGATACTTATATATATCCTTGAGTTTCAAGAAATAATGCAGATGCGAGTAAGGCAGAATCGTGCGGTTGCCAGAGTTGCTGTAAGCCTGCTGGTAAGGAATCACCACCTCGCACGAATCGCCCACGTTCATAGCCATCAACGCGATTTGGAAACCGGAGATGTTGGCACTCAACACAGAGCGGTAAACACTGTCGGCAGGCGACGTCAGCAAGTAGGTGGAGTCGACGCCGACACCTCTGCACGTAAGCAGCTTATACTTCACGTCGACAGTCGAAGAAATCAGAGGCGACAAGTTGCCCTCCGTCGCCGAACGGTCGGTAAAGTAATGAATCAGCACATAGGCGTTGCGGTCAAACTCCGGTACCACCTTTTGATAGTAAGGTGTGCCGTCGGCATTTGTGCGCGCCTCCTGCTGTGCCAGCCACGCATTGTTTTCATTGCGCCAGTCCTCATAGTACTCCCACACGTCGCGCACCGGATCGAGCTTGCACGCCGAGAGCACCAAAAGGAACAACGCCAATAAAGGAAATTTTTTCATTAAAATTCTACTTTTGGAGCAGTCTGAGCCGCTTCATCGGCTTGGAACTGCGGTTTCTTTTCAAATCCGAACATTCCGGCAATTATGTTGCCCGGGAATTTCATCACGGAATTGTTGTATTTGTTGACAGCGTTTGTGTAGTCCACACGCGCCGTTGAGATACGGTTTTCGGTGCCTTCAAGCTGCGTCTGAAGGTCGCGGAAGTTTTCCGTGCCTTTGATGTTTGGATACGCCTCCGAAACAGCAAGCAACGACTTCAACGCGCCCGACAGCTCATTTTGCGCCTGCTGGAACTTCTTCAAGTTCTCCTCGGTCAGCTGGTCGGCGGTGATGTTGACCGTGTTCCCACCTTCGCGCGCGTCGGTCACAGCCTGCAGCGTGTTTGCCTCATGGGCAGCGGCGCCCTTCACTGTGCTCACCAAGTTTGGCACAAGGTCGGCACGGCGCTGATATGCAGTCTGCACCTTGCCCCAAGCGTTCTCCACCTCGTTGCTGTCAGCAACAATAGTATTGTACTTGCCGACAGTGCAACCGCCGAAAATCAGCAACAGCACAACCACTGCCGCAAGCACAATCCACAATGTTTTTATCTTCATAACCGATCTATTGGTTTAGTTATCCTCTTAGAGCAATTTCTTAAGCAACGACTTCATTGTCACCTCCTTGTCGAGGATGCCGGCGATGTCGGCAATGGCAACACGGCTCTGCTCCATCGTGTCGCGGTGACGGATGGTAACGGTGTTGTCCTCAAGAGTCTGATGGTCGACAGTGATACAGTACGGCGTACCGATTGCATCCTGACGGCGGTAGCGTTTGCCGATAGAGTCCTTGCCATCGTATTGCACCTTGAAATCAAACTTCAGAGAGTCGATGATTTCCTGAGCCTTTTCTGGAAGTCCGTCCTTGCGCACCAAAGGCATGATAGCGGCCTTAACCGGAGCCAAAGCAGCCGGCAGGTGAAGCACCACGCGGGTCTCGCCGTTCTCGAGTTTCTCCTCCTCGTAAGAAGAAGCATAAACTGAAAGGAACATGCGGTCCACACCAATTGATGTCTCGATTACATAAGGCACGTAGCTCTGGTTGAGCTCCGGATCGAAATATTGAATCTTCTTGCCAGAGAATTTCTCGTGGTTGCTGAGGTCGAAGTTTGTACGCGAGTGGATACCCTCAACCTCCTTGAAGCCAAACGGCATAAGAAACTCGATGTCGGTTGCGGCGTTGGCGTAGTGAGCCAATTTCTCATGGTCGTGGTAGCGATACTTCTCATCGCCGAGACCAAGAGCCTTGTGCCATTTCAAGCGGGTCTCCTTCCATTTCTTGAACCATTCAAGCTCATCGCCTGGACGCACGAAGAACTGCATTTCCATCTGCTCGAACTCACGCATACGGAAGATGAACTGACGCGCAACGATTTCGTTACGGAAAGCCTTGCCAATCTGTGCGATACCAAACGGAATGCGCATACGTCCTGTTTTCTGTACGTTAAGGAAGTTCACGAAGATGCCCTGAGCCGTTTCCGGACGCAGGTAGACGCGCATAGAGCCGTCGGCAGTGCTTCCCATCTCTGTCGAGAACATCAAGTTGAACTGACGCACCTCAGTCCAGTTCTTTGTGCCTGAAATCGGGCATACGATGCCGTAGTCAAGGATAATCTGACGCAATTCCTCAAGGTTCATGTCGTTCATCGCCTTGGCATAGCGCTCATGCAGCTCGTTGCGCTTTGCAGTGTGCTCGAGCACGCGCGGGTTTGTCTCACGATAAAGTTTCTCATCAAAACCCTCTCCGAATTTCTTTGCAGCCTTTGCTACTTCCTTGTTGATTTTATCGTCGAATTTTGCGATTTCGTCCTCGATAAGCACATCGGCACGATAGCGCTTCTTAGAGTCGCGGTTGTCGATCAACGGGTCGTTGAACGCATCGACGTGTCCGGAAGCCTTCCAGATTGTCGGGTGCATGAATATAGCTGAGTCAAGACCAACGATATTCTCATTCAACTGCGTCATGGCGTCCCACCAATAGCGCTTGATGTTGTTTTTCAACTCAACGCCATTCTGTCCGTAGTCGTAAACAGCCGACAAACCGTCGTAGATTTCACTTGACGGAAATACAAAACCATACTCTTTGGCGTGAGCCACAATTTTCTTGAACAAATCTTCTTGTGCCATTTTTTATCTTGTTTTTTCTAATAAATTCAATGTTCAGGGGGTCTGCTGACCACCTTTTCGTTATTTTAAGGTGCAAAGTAAATAAATTTTCTCGATTTTCTTCTTATTTTTGCAGAGGCTTTCCTCTGAAATTGTATTTATTTGGTAAATAACCTACTTTTTTAACGACAAAAACATATTTCCAGAAGCCTAAAAAACTGACCCAACTATGAAAGAAGACGAAATAGACGACATCTCTGAAAAAATCGACGACGCCTCAACCGGCGCCGAGGCTCACTCCACTTATGTGGTTCCGAAAGACAAAAGCAAGCATTTGTCGGGAATGTTCCAAAACTGGTTTCTCGACTATGCGTCATACGTGATTCTGGAACGCGCCGTGCCCCACATCCAGGACGGTCTGAAACCCGTGCAGAGGCGCATCCTGCACACAATGAAGGAACTCGACGACGGTCGCTTCAACAAAGTGGCGAACATCGTTGGAAGCACCATGCAGTATCACCCCCACGGCGACGCCTCTATCGGCGATGCCCTCGTGCAGCTCGGACAGAAGGAACTGCTTGTCGACACGCAAGGAAACTGGGGTAATATTCTCACCGGTGACAGCGCCGCAGCGCCACGTTACATCGAGGCGCGTCTTTCAGAATTCGCCATCGAGACGGTCTACAACCCCAAGACCACCGATTGGACCGTGAGCTACGACGGACGCAAGCCCGAGCCGGTGACGTTGCCTGTGAAATATCCGCTTCTGCTTGCGCAGGGTGCGGAGGGAATCGCCGTCGGTCTGTCGTCAAAAATCCTTCCACACAACTTTGTGGAGATTCTCGACGCTGCGATAGCATATCTGCGCGGCGAGGAGTTTGCCCTGTATCCCGACTTCCCTACCGGAGGTTTCATCGACGTGTCGAAATATAACGACGGCGAGCGCGGAGGGTCAGTACGCGTGCGCGCAAAAATCGAAAAAATCGACAACAAGACATTGGAAATCACCGACGTGCCGTTCGGACGCACTTCGGGAAGCGTCATCGAGACTATCATCAAAGCTCAGGAAAAGGGAAAAATCAAAATAAAACGGGTGGACGACAACACGGCGAAACACGCCGACATCATCGTGCACCTGCTGCCTGGCACGTCGAGCGACCGGACTATCGACGCGCTCTATGCCTTTACAGACTGCGAGGTGAGCATTTCGCCAAACTGCTGCGTGATTTCCGACCGCAAGCCGCATTTCCTGTCGGTGAGCGACGTGCTGCGCCACAGTGTGGACACCACCAAGCACCTGCTGCAACGCGAGCTCGAGATTCAGCGCGGAGAGCTGCGTGAAAGCCTGCTCTACGCCTCGCTCGAGAAAATATTCATCGAGGAGCGCATCTATAAGGACAAGGAGTATGAGCAGAGCAAAAGCGTCGACGAGGCTGTGGCACACATCGACAAGCGTCTGGAGCCTTTCAAGCCATCGTTTGTGCGCGACGTGACACGCGACGACATCCTGAAACTTCTTGAAATCAAGATGAAGCGCATCCTTAAATTCAACGCCGACAGCGCCGACACCTACATCCAGTCGCTGAAAGACCATATCGACGTTATCAACGACAAGCTGACACGGATGGTCGAAGTGACCATCGACTGGTACAAGCATCTGAAAGATAAATACGGCGCCCATTATCCACGCCGCACCGTGATACGCAGTTTCGACAATATCGAGGCGACGCGCGTTGCCGAAGCCAATGAGAAATTGTATATCAACCGCGAAGACGGATTCATTGGTACCGGACTGAAGAAAGACGAGTTTGTGTGCAACTGCTCCGACATCGACGATGTGATTATCTTCTACAAGGATGGTAAATACAAAGTGACTAAAGTGGCAGACAAACTTTACGTCGGCAAGAACATATTGTACATCAACGTGTTCAAGCGCAACGACCAGCGCACAATCTATAATCTTGTCTACCAGAACGGCAAGGGTGGCGTGGTCTACATGAAGCGTTTCGCCGTGATAGGCATCACGCGCGACAAGGAATACGACATGACACAAGGCACAAAAGGCACTAAGATATGGTGGTTCTCCGCCAACCCCAACGGCGAGGCTGAGACGCTGCGCGTGACTCTGAAAGAGAAACCACGCCTGAAGGTGCTGCAGTTCGACATAAACTTTGCCGACCTTGCCATCAAGGGCAAGCAAGCGATGGGCAACATGGTGACGAAAAACGAGGTGCACCGCATATCGCTCAAAGAGCGCGGAGTGTCGACGCTCGGCGGCCGCGAGGTGTGGTTCGACCCCGACGTGCTGCGTCTGAACTACGACGGCCGCGGCACATCGCTCGGCGAGTTCAACGCCAACGACAAGATACTGATCGTGCTCAAGAACGGACAATTCTACACATCTTCGTTCGACGCCGGCAACCACTATGAGGACAACATCCTGCTCATCGAGAAATTCGAGGAGAACAAGGTGTGGACAGCTGTGCTCAACGATGCCGACCAGGGCTACCCCTACATCAAGCGTTTCACGTTTGAGGCAGCATCGAAGAAGCAAAGCTTCATCGGCGACAACCCCGACTCTTCACTGATTACGCTGTCCGACAAGCGATACCCGCGCTTCCGCGTGACCTTCGGCGGTGCCGACGAATTCCGCGAGCCTCTCATAATCGACGCTGAAGAATTTATCGGCGCCAAGAGCTTCAAAGCCAAAGGCAAACGCGTCACAAACTTCAACATGGACAGCATCGAGGAAATTGAGCCGCGCGAGATGCCGGAGGAAGAACTTGAAGCTCCGGCTGTCGACATCGATGTGGACAGCGTGGACGGCGACGACGTTATCAACCAGAACGACGTGCGCGATGAATTGACCGGACAACAACGATTGTTTGACGACGAAACCGAGGAATGATGCGCCTGAGACTGTCGATATTGGCAACGCTGCTTGCCGCTGCGATATGCGGACAGGCGGAGCCGCAGGATTCCACCGTTCTGCGTCCAGCCACAGTGACTGTGGCAATCGACGCAGGCGCGACACACAGCCTCGACACGTATCTCAGCCCGCTGTTCTACGACGGAATGCATCTGCGCATAGGATTTGAGAGGCAACGCGCATCTCGCTTCAACCCGGAGCGGTGGACAAACAAAATTGAGGCGGGTTTCACCTACGACCATCCGTCGAACCCCGCCGGCAACAACTCGCTCCACACCATCATCGCAGATGTGGATTTCGCCATGCTGCACCGATGGCGCGTGGCGCAGGGGCTTACGCTACATGCCGGCGCCGGCATCGGCTTCCGCGGAGGCGTGACCTACAATCCCCGCAATTCCAACAATGTGTGCTCGCCGCTGATACGCCTCTATGCCGGAGCAAGCGGCATGGCGGCTTACCGCTTCAATGCCGGCAGGCTTCCTATAACGGTGCGCTGGCAGGCGACGCTGCCGGTGGTTGGAGGTTTCTTCCTTCCCGACTACGACCAATCGTTCTATGAGATGTATCTCGGCAACTATCGCAACACCATTAATTTCGGGTTCTGGCACAACCGTTTCGATATGGACAACACCGTATGCCTCGACTTCCATTTCGGCACGTCGTCGCTACGCCTGGGATACCGCAATGAGTTTACGACGGTCTGGGAAAACAACATCAGCCAGCGCCGCGCCACACACAGCCTCGTGGTGGGAATTCAATGGGAATCGCTGCGGATTGACACGCGCCGAGCAATGCCTGAACGTGCAAAAATAATATCAGCAACTTATTGAATATGAAAACTGTCTGCTTAAACATATTGGTTATACTGCTGTCGATTGCAAGCCTCACGGCATGCCACGATGAGCCCCAGTTTGCCGACACGCCGACAGGCAATTTCGAGGCGCTGTGGTCGGCTCTCGACCGCCATTACTGCTTCTTTCAATACAAAAACGTAGACTGGCAGGAGGTGCACGACCGATATGCCGCGAAAATCAGCAACAGCATGACCTCTGAAGAGCTTTTCCGCGTATGCTCCGAGATGCTTAAAGAGCTTCAAGACGGACACACCAACCTGTCGTCATCATTCGACACGTCGCGCTACTGGATTTGGGAGCAATTCCCGCAAAACTACGACGAGCGGCTTGTGGAGGAGCACTATCTGCACTTCGACTACCGCCGCACAAGCGGAATCTCATACCGCATCCTCGACAACAATTATGCCTATATGCGCTACCCGTCGTTCTCCTACAGCATCGGCGAAGGCAACCTTGACAACGTGCTGGCAACGCTCGCCCTTGCCGACGGTCTGATCATCGATGTGCGCGACAACGGAGGAGGCATCATCACCAATGCGGAGACTCTCGTGGCGCGGTTCATCGACAAGCGCATTCTCGCAGGATACATCTCGCACAAGACCGGCTCCAGACACGACGATTTCTCCGAGCCATACGCTTACTACATCGACCCGGCAGAAGGCAGGGTGCATTGGACAGGAAAACCGATAGCCGTGCTTACAAACCGTTCAACCTACAGCGCCGCAAACAATTTCGTGTCGATAATGAAGAGTATGCCCAACGTGGTTGTGGTGGGCGATGCCACAGGTGGCGGATGCGGAATGCCGTTCACGTCGGAACTGCCTAACGGCTGGAGCGTGCGGTTCAGCGCGGCGCCTATCTACGACGCCGACCGACAGCTCACGGAGTTTGGCGTGCAGCCAACCGACGGCTGCCAGACAGATATGACCGATGCCGACCGTCAACGAGGCGTGGACACCATCATCGAGCGTGCGTTCGAAGCTCTGACCGACATGCAACGATAATCGTCAGCGTATATAAGGCTTGAAATTGTCGAGGAGCGAAAGCTCGTCGACGTGGCATGCCAACGACTCCGCCACGGCTGTCAGCTGCCCGGCAGTCAGCGCGCTTGTCTGCCCACCGTCGTTGACGGCAAGGCGATGGCTGGTGGCGGCAGGCTCTCCCGACACCGCCGCATCCACCAACTCTTTTAAAATCTTGGCAAACGCCTCGTCGGGACACGCTCCCTCTCCCCTTTCGGCAGTGTCGCCACTACGCACAAAATAGTATGCCCTTCCTCGATTGCCGCCGCGCTCAATACGCGTGCGTACATATAATTCAGGACTGACCGTCAAATCAAATTCCAACGATGTCAGACCCTCTTTTTTCAATATTTCAAGTATTTTGTCCATTTCTTACAATTTCAACCGAAATATCGCACTTTTTTTCTTTTCTTGCAAATATCTTCCGCCAATACGCAAACGCCCATATAAATCACAACAATTAACACAAGACAGTTGCTTTTTAACGCGTGGTTGACTATCTTTGTGAAATCATCAACAAGGACAAAACCTCAACGACAATGCAATCAATACTTATAGTAGAAGACGATATTACTTTTTCAACGATGCTGCGCACATGGCTCGGGAAAAAGGGTTTTCAAGCAGAGACAGCAGGCAGCGTGACTGCCGCCAAACGACTGCTTGAAAAGACTGCGTTCGACTTGATTTTGTCCGACCTCCGCCTGCCCGACGATGACGGCATCACACTGCTGCCATGGAAAAAGGAGCAAGGCATCGACGCCCCGCTAATCATCATGACAAGCTACGCCGACATCCAGAATGCAGTGCTTGCAATGAAGGAAGGCGCGAGCGACTATGTGTCGAAGCCCATAAAGCCCGACCTGCTGCTGCAAAAAATAAACGATGCCTTGGCTAACGGCACAACCGCCGACAACGACGTGGCTGAAAAACCGGCCACTGACAGCGCCGACGACTCCGACCCCGATTTTCTTGAGGGCGAGAGCGAGGCGGCACGAAAACTGTACAGCATGGTGTCGCTGGTGGCTCCCACCCAGATGTCGGTGCTTATCAACGGCGCAAGCGGCACAGGCAAGGAATATGTAGCCCACCGCATCCACCGTCAGAGCAAGAGGGCGGACAAGCCGTTTGTCGCCATCGACTGCGGTTCAATACCCAAAGAGCTTGCCGCATCTGAATTTTTCGGCCATGTGAAAGGCTCGTTTACCGGCGCGCTTGCCGACAAGACAGGTGCCTTTGTGGAAGCTAACGGCGGAACACTGTTTCTTGACGAGGTGGGCAACCTAAGCTACGAGGTGCAGGTGCAGTTGCTGCGTGCGCTTCAGGAGCGCAAGGTGCGTCCTGTAGGCGCCACCAAGGAAATCGATGTCGACGTGCGTCTTGTCACCGCCACCAACGAAGACCTTCAGGCTGCAATAGCCAAAGGCACATTCCGCGAGGATCTGTACCACCGCCTGAACGAGTTCACGCTGCAGATGCCGGCACTCCACGAGCGTGGCGGCGACATACTGCTCTTCGCCAACTTCTTCCTCCGTCAAGCCAACCGCGAGCTCGACCGCAACGTGGATGGTTTCGACGCTGAATCGCAGCGCATACTGATGGACTACGCATGGCCCGGCAACCTAAGGCAGTTGAAAAACCTCGTGAAACGCGCCACTCTGCTTGCCGCCGACACGTTGATTCATCCTCAGGATTTTGCCGACGGTCTTACCCCGGCGTCAGCACCTGCCGACGAGGCGGCTCCGCAAGCGCAGGCTCCGGCATCGCTGCATCTGCGCAACAGCGACGAGGAGCGGGAGCGCATCATCGAGGCCCTGCAACAGACAAAATACAACAAGAGCAAGGCGGCTCAACTGCTTGGAGTGGACCGCAAAACGCTCTACAACAAGATAAAGCAATACGGACTTTGACATATTCCGCCACACAAAGTGAGGATTTACGACACCTCATCGTGTGGAAAAATTCCCCACTTTGAGAAACAGATTACGCAAAGATTCGTTTATAACATATTGATTACAAACAATTTTGAGGCGCATCGGCGCATTGGCACAATTGTTGTCGCTTCAAAACATGGAGATAACGCACTTCGGCACCCTTGAAACGTTGCCTCTAAAAAGAAGACAGCATTTCAAGAAATGACTCATTAGTTTTGTGTGATAGTTCGTTTTTTTCATCGGCGGAGATGCCGACGCATAAGTTATAATTCCCTACGGTGTTGAAAGTGTGATTAGTTATTCAAGAGGCCATTTCCGCGACGGAAACGGTCTCTTTTTTAATGCTTCGCCACCTTGTCGGCATTGCGCGCCACAAAGTCCTTCCACGAAGAATAAGATTTCTGCGCTACAGGCCGCTGCGACTCGTAAAAATGACACAACGCCACGCCAAGAGCGTCGGTGGCGTCGAGATGCGGGTCGATTGCCTCACGCGGAATGTTGAGAATGCGGCGCAACATCTCAGCCACCTGCTCCTTCGAGGCTGCGCCGTTGCCCGTAATCGCCTGTTTCACCTTCAGCGGCGCATATTCGGCAATCGGAATGTCCTTAACCAAAGCGGCAGCCATAGCCACCCCCTGCGCGCGTCCGAGTTTGAGCATCGACTGCACATTCTTGCCATAGAACGGTGCCTCAAGCGCCATCTCGTCAGGCAGATACTGCTCTACCAAGCCCGTGACACGCTCGGCGATGCGGCGCAGACGCATATAGCGGTCGTCAAACTTGCTGAGCATAATCACGCCCATGGCAATCAGCTCCGGCTTGCGCTGGCGCACGCCGAGAATGCCATACCCCATCACGTTTGTGCCAGGGTCTATGCCAATGATAATCTTGTCCCAGTCAGCCTGCCTTTCCATCTACAAATCCACCTCCTCAAGAAGCGTTGAGAAACCAGCCACCTGATGTCCGAAGCGTTTTGCCATCTCCTCAACAAGGTCGTCGCCCACCTCCTCATACCACGCACGAAGCGTGTCGACATCGCTGGCGCGGAACTGCAACGAATAGTTGCGCCCGTCGCTCTCCTCGGCGTTGAGCACAAGCGTAAGCCGCGGCTCCGACAACCGCCCGTCGACGGTGGCTCTGGGAATATACTCCGCGCGGAGCCATTCAAGAAAGCGCTCCACGGCATCATTATGAGCATGGAAAGTCGTATTGTATACTATCATCTTTGTCGATTAAAAGTTAAACGAAGCCGTAATGCCGAAATGCTCGCCGTCGCTCACGGGAGCCATGGCAAGATTATGCTTTTTGGCAAACGGTCGGGTAAAAATATAACTGCTGCCGGCACCTATCGCCGCGCCAGTCACCACATCCCACCAATCGTGCTTCTTGGCATAGGTGCGGCTCCAACCCACATACGTGGCAAGCACATAGGCAGGCACGCCAAACTTCCAGCCGTAGCGGCGCTGCACAAATGCGGCGTTGGCAAACATCACCGCCGTGTGGGCCGACGGAAATGCATGGTTGTCACTGCGGTCGGGGCGCATCTTGTGCACCGTATACTTCAACAGATACGACGCTCCGAGAGTGGTGGCCGTTGAAAACGCAGCCTGCTTCAAACCCTGCCAGTCGCGCTCCACAATCACAGCCGTCAGCGTAGCCAGCGGCATAGCCACAAGCAAAGCATCGCCGGTGCGCTTCACCGCCTGGTGGGTGCTGTTGATTTCCACAACCTCCTGCGCGCGGCAACCCATAGCCGCGGCGGCAATCGCCAATATAATCACAAATACACGTTTCATAGCAAGTCAATCAATTTAGGAACAAACACAATCAGTCCGACCACAAAAGCCGCCACAGCCGTCAGCAACACGCCCCCGGCAGCAAGATCCTTGGTGCGGCGCACAGCCTCATCGTAGCCCGGCGACACACGGTCGGAAAGCGCCTCTATCGCCGAGTTAAACGCCTCAGCGGCAAGCACAGCCCCGATGCACATAGCCACAGCCACCCATTCCAACGCCGACAAGCCAAGCCACAGCCCGAGCGTCACCGCCGTCACCGCCGCCGCCGAATGGATCCACGCATTATGCTCCCCTCGCAGCAGCATAACGATACCACGAAAAGCATATACAAAACTTTTAGCCCTCTTGCGCCAACTGAATTGTTTCTCTTTCATATTGCAAAGATAGTGCAAATCGAGAGCAGAACATTCAAGTTTACTTGAAAATGTTATGCCGAGATGCCGCCTATCTTATCAAAAGATAGTGCAAGGTGAGTGAAGAACATTCAAGTTTACTTGAGAAACTGTTGGAAATATACTTATTTCATCGTCTATGGAAGACATAATCGGTATAAAATTATCGTCCATGGAAGACAGCCTATCTTTTTACGCAATGAGTCATGAAAGTCTCGTTTTTACGACAATCACCATTCATCCATATCTATTTTTGAAAAAAATCAATGCTATGACAACTATAAAAGCAAAATTCAGACCATCAAAAATCAACGGCAAGAAAGGAGCTGTATATTACCTCATCACATCCAACCGCAAACAACGCCAAGTTCCCTCTACACACAAAGCAACCGCAGAAGAATGGGACAGCGGATGTCAATGGCTTGAATCAGAGTTAAGACTACTGAGGCGGGTAACCCAATCACTTTCCGACAAGAATTTCACAATTGATGAAATTGCAGAAGAGTGTCGCCGACAAATGTCAAAACAGTCTCTCGAAAGTCTTTTTATGGACGAAATCCAACGGCAGCAACAACTTTCACGATATCGCACAGCGGAGGCATATCAATCGACATTGCACTACATCGTGCGATGGCATGGCGGCGATGCGATGCTCAACGATGTGGACAATCATTTTGTCCAAGAATTTGAGTCAGACATGAAAAAACGCGGTTTGGCTATGAACACAATTTCATTTTACTTACGCAACTTCAGAGCGGTCTACAATCGGGCTGTAGAAAAGGGATTGACTCCACAACGCTCGCCTTTCCGCCACACTTATACCGGAGTGGCAAGAACAGTTAAGCGAGCCATCAGCTTAACTGAAATCAAACAGATCGCCAAACTGGCATTGGACGACGGTTCTGTGGAAGCATTTGCCCGCGACATGTTTCTGTTTTCATTTTATATGCGTGGAATGTCACCAATCGACATGGCAAATCTCAAGGCAGACAATGTGCGCAACGGAGTGCTCACATACCGCAGGCAGAAAACCGGACAACAATTGTCAATTCGCTGGGAAAATTGCATGCAGCAAATTGTAGACCGCTATTCCTCTTTGTCAGATGGATATTTATTGCCAATATTGCGTCCATGCAAATCAAAGTTTAAATACAAAAACGAGATGTTGAAAATCAATGGCGCATTAAAACGTATAGGACAAAAAATCGGGTTGTCGCATCCGCTGACAATGTACGTGGCACGCCATTCCTGGGCAAGCATCGCCCGAAGCAAGAATGTGCCCATTTCGGTGATAAGCGAAGGCATGGGACACAATTCAGAAAGAACAACTCAAATCTACCTTGCATCAATCGACAGATCTCAAATCGACAATGCCAACGTCTCGATAATTAACGACTTACTCTCTAATTAGGTTCACTTCATAAGTGAGGATAATTTCTTACAAAAATAGCATTTAATAATCAATCAACAAAACAAAACAGAGTAAAATATTCAGGCACTCCCATTTCGCTTTACTGATTAAAACCTTAGTCGCAAGGATGGTAATGGATAACGCTTTTCCATTCTATCCTCACTTATGAAGAGAACCTATTCGGAAATGGACAATAAGATAGATATATTGGAAGACACCCTTTACAATATATCTCCAGATTTGTTGAATGCCTTGCTCAAAGACCACACAAAAAGCACCAAAGACACTCAGCAAAACATTTTCTTTGCCACATCCGACTATGAACATCTTGGCAAAGGATATGGATACGATTCCCCTATAACGCCCGAGCTTATAACCGGAGAGCACGGTGACGTGATACGTCCCCGTGTGCTAAAACGCCTCGATTTACAAACATCACGCACAAAGGACAAAGCGGAGGTTTTTACCCCTTCATGGGTTTGCAATGCTCAAAACAATCTGATTGACGAGGCATGGTTTGGGCGCAAAGACGTGTTCAACAGAGAATTGCCATATCATGCCTGGGAAGACTGTCCTGATAAAATCAAATTCCCTAAAAGCAAGTCATGGCGCGACTATGTGCGCGATGTCCGCTTGGAAATCACCTGCGGAGAAGCTCCATATCTAACAAGTCGTTATGACACAACCACAGCAGAATCCATCCCGCTGCCGCACCGCATCGGAATACTTGACCGCAAACTCCGCATCGTAAGCGAAAACACAACGACATCAGAAGACTGGCTGAAGTGGGCACAAGAAGCCTTCAAAAGCTGCTATGCCTACGAATGGCAAGGCGACAGCCTGCTGATTGCCCGCGAAAATATGCTGTATACGTTCATCGACTACTACCACGCAAAATTCGGAATAATGCCTCAAACGAGGTCGCTTCTTTACATCGCCTATATCGTTTCATGGAATCTTTGGCAAATGGACGGACTTAAAGGGGTGGTGCCCGGAAGCTGCGGATTTAAGCCAGATTCAAATAATATTTTCGGAGAGATATGTCCATGCAAAGGTTGCGCGACTGGCGACAATTCGATTCACAATGGTGACTATTGCCGAATAAAAGATTGGCATGCCACCGACAAAGCAACAGGGAAAAGGGGAAAAACAATAAAATTCATTGACTTAACAAAATAGCTTCAGCAAATGAGAACTTTACTAAGACCAAAGCTGATATACGCGTTTCGCATCAACGACGATGCACACAAGGGATGTCTGAAAGTGGGCGAAGCCAGTTTCGACAACGACGACATTTTCGGACTTGCACCCAACAGCAAAGTCCTCAACGAGGCCGCCAAAAAGCGCATCAATCAATACACGCAAACGGCTGGCATCACATACGAGCTGCTATACACCGAACTGGCAATCTACAGCAGCAATAATGCAACGTACGCTTTCAACGACAAGGAGGTGCACAACGTACTGGAACGTTCCGGTATCAAGAAAAAAACATTTGACATTGAACACAAAGCCAACGAGTGGTTTATCACCGACCTTGAAACTGTGAAACAAGCCATCTCCGCCGTCAAAAAAGGCAAGGAGTCGCTATCGTCGGCAGAAATATCGCACAGCAGGAATCCTATCGTGTTTCGCCCGGAACAACGCGAAGCCATCGAAAAAACAAAGAAGCAGTTCAAGAAAAGCAACCAAATGCTATGGAACGCCAAGATGCGTTTCGGCAAGACTTTATCGGCACTGCAGGTTGTAAAGGATTTGAATTTCAGCCGGACTCTAATTCTTACGCACCGCCCTGTTGTTGACAGCGGCTGGTTTGATGACTTTGGCAAAATATTCTATGACAGGTCAGACTTTGAATACGGATCAAAGAACAACGGCAGCAGCCATAGCGCACTTGAGAAAAGAGCTAAGCAAGGATGCAAATATGTCTATTTCGCATCTATGCAGGACTTGCGTGGCTCTGAGCTTGTAGGCGGCAATTTTGACAAAAACAATGACGTATTTGCCACCGACTGGGACTGCATCATTGTGGACGAAGCACACGAAGGCACTCAAACGGAACTGGGCAAGGCGGTGATGCAGGAACTGACTAAGGGTAAGACCAAGATACTGCGTCTTTCCGGCACTCCTTTCAATTTGTTGTCTGAATTCAAGGAGGACGAGATATACACTTGGGACTACGTGATGGAACAGCGCGCCAAAGCGACATGGGATGAGCTGCATTTTGGCGATCCAAATCCATACGCCTCATTGCCTACCATGAACATTTACACCTACGACCTCGGACGATTGCTCAGCGATTTTGTCGATGAAGATGTAGCATTCAACTTCCGTGAATTCTTCCGCGTGAATGGAAGTGGGTCGTTTGTACATGAAAAGGATGTAAGTGCTTTCTTAAATCTTCTAACCAAAGAAGACAAGGACAGCTGCTATCCGTTTGCCAATGAAGAATACCGCAATAATTTCCGTCATACTCTGTGGGTGTTGCCGGGAGTGAAGGCAGCAAAAGCGATGAGCGCCTTGCTGCAGGCGCATCCCGTATTCCAACATTTCAAGGTGGTGAATGTAGCCGGCGACGGTGATGAGGATGAAGAAAGCAGAGACGCACTGGAGGCGGTGGAAGAAGCCATAGGCAAAGACCCCGATGCCACCCGCACCATCACGCTGTCGTGCGGCAGACTGACGACGGGCGTCAGTGTGAAAGCATGGACCGCCGTATTAATGCTGTCGGGCTCGTACAACACAGCTGCGTCCAGCTATATGCAGACCATTTTCCGAGTGCAGACTCCTGCCACCATCAACGGAAGGGTCAAGGAGCAATGTTACGTTTTTGATTTCGCCCCAGACAGAACATTGAAAGTGATAGCCGAGACCGCCAAAATTTCAGCAAAGGCAGGAAAAGCCAGTGGCAACGACCGCGAGATTATGGGCGAATTCCTTAAATTCTGCCCTGTCATATCCATCGAAGGCTCAAAGATGAACCAATTTGATGTGCCGAAGATGTTGGAGCAGCTCAAAAAAGCTTATGTCGAGCGGGTGGTGCGCAACGGTTTTGAGGACAACAGCTTGTATAATGACGAGCTGATGAGGCTTGACAATTTGGAATTGAAGGAGTTTGATGAACTTAAAAAGATTATCGGGCAGACAAAAGCCATGCCTAAGCCTACTGTGAATATAAACAATCAGGGGCTGACAGATGAGGAAATCAAAAAGGAGGAGTCCGAGAACAAAAGCAAGAAGCCATTGACAGAGGAAGAGAAACAGCAACTTGCAGAATTGAAAAAGAAGAAAAAGAATCGGGATACCGCCATCTCCATTCTTCGCGGTGTCTCCATCCGCATGCCTCTGCTTATATATGGTGCGGATATCGACGATGAAGACACCCAGCTGACAATTGACAATTTCACATCGCTCGTCGACTCTCAATCGTGGGAAGAATTTATGCCAAGAGGCGTTACAAAGCAAACGTTCAACAAGTTCAAGAAATACTACGACCCCGACATCTTCAGTGCCGCCGGCAAACGCATACGAGCGATGGCGCGCGCCGCCGACAAGCTCAGTGTGGAGGAGCGCATAGAGCGCATAACCAACATTTTCAGCACCTTCCGCAATCCGGACAAAGAAACTGTGCTCACACCGTGGCGTGTGGTGAATATGCATCTTGGCGACTGTCTGGGAGGCTATAACTTCTATGACACGGAGTATCAGAATGAAATTTCCGAACCACGATTTATAGACAAGGGAGAGGTTACCGCCGAAGTTTTCTCCCCCGAATCCCACATTTTGGAAATCAATTCAAAATCCGGACTTTATCCGCTTTACATGGCATACGGCATTTACCGGGCACGGGTGAAAAGCTCGCTGTTTTCGGTGTCGAACACAGAAGAGGAACAACGAATCTGGGACAAGGTTGTGGCGGAAAACGTCTTCGTAATCTGCAAAACGCCTATGGCGAAACGCATCACGCGCCGCACGCTTTGCGGTTTCCGCAAAGCAAAGGTGAATGCCAGATACTTTGAGGACTTAATAAATCAAATTAAAAACAAGCCTAACAACTTTGTCACAAAAGTTGCCAAAGGCAAATCTTTTTGGAAAACAAACAACAACGACAATATGAAATTCAACGCAATTGTGGGAAATCCTCCGTATCAAGAAATTGTAAATCAAAAGGAATCTACTAACAGTCAAAAGGTCAGCGTCAGCATATTCCAATATTTTCAAACAATAAGTGACCGATTGGGTAGATATACTTCACTAATTTATCCCGGTGCAAGATGGATTCATCGATCTGGAAAAGGGCTTGAACAATTTGGTCTTTCACAAATCAACGATCCCCATTTATGCTTATTGAAATTCTTTCCTGATTCAACAGATGTGTTCAAGGAAGTAGGTATTGCGGACGGCTTGTCGATTGTAATGAAAGATTCTCATAAAGAAAGTAACGGATTTAAATATATCTATTCTAGAAATGGAAAAGAAATAGCAGTTAACACTGATAATCCTAAAGAAGATTTATTCTCATTGAATCCTCTTGATAAGGAGATTATAAATTTGCTGAATTGTATAATATCAAAATATGGACGTCTACATGATTCCATTCTTCCCCGTAGCCTATTTTCCATCGAAAGTAATTTTGTGGAACAAAATCCAGCACTTGTCAGAGAGTATAACGAGGGTGACTATTTTAATCCCGAATCGGAGATAAAGCTATTCACTAATGATAAAGCAGGTAAAAGTGGTAGAGCCCGATGGTATATCGCCAACAAGAGCGTTATTAAAACAGGTCTTGAATATCTTGATAAATGGAAAGTGATAGTCTCCAGCGCCAATGCCGGAGGACAGAAACGAAGCAATCAGATTCAAATCGTTGACAATCACAGTGCTTTTGGGCGTTCTCGCGTAGCTTTAAAAACATTTAGTACAGAACATGAAGCCCAGAATTTCTTAAAATATGCCACCAGTGAGATTATTCGTTTCGCATTTCTATTAACAGATGAATCATTGACCTCTTTAGCAATGAAAGTCCCTGATTTGCTTAATTATCAAGACGACAATGGCATTATTGACTACACAGGAGATATAGATGCACAATTATATGCTCTATTAGAAATTGACGATGTCAATAGAAAATATATCGCACATACACTGATGGAACGAGACAATCACGGAAGAACTGAATAGCACATTCTGCTCTTTCACAGAGGATTCAAGGACGGCGCACATGCGGTGCTGCTGCAAGGCAACAGAATCTGATTCTGCCACGTGGCGCGACGCATGCAACAGTGCTTTTGCCGAGGCTAAAGCCTCGTTAAGTTTCGTGAAGATTTTTTGCACATTGGTTGAAAGTTTAAGTCAAGTTTTTATACCTCGTTAACAATTTTTATTGGTAATTTTGTAGTCAGAAAAAAATACAAAATCAATACTGATTATGACTCTATTTGAACGACTTACCCAACAAGCCAAAGCAAACAAACAACGCATCGTCCTCGCCGAAGGTGCGGAAAAACGAACGCTTACCGCTGCCGACCATCTTATCGCCGACGGCATCTGCGACATCACTCTAATCGGCAATCCCACTGAAATCAAACAACTTGCAGCGGAATTGAGTCTAAAAAACATTGAGCATGCCACAATCGTCGACCCTGCCGACGAGGCGTTTACTGAGAAATATGCGCAACTCTACTATGAGCTGCGCAAAGCCAAGGGCATGACGCTCGAGGGCGCGCACAAACAGGTGCACAACCCGCTCTATCTGGGCTGTCTGCTCATCAAGAACGGCGATGCCGACGGTCAGGTCTCTGGTGCGTTGAGCACCACAGGCGACGTGCTTCGTGCCGCTTTCCAGATTATCAAGCCCAAGAAAGGCATCAGCGTTGTTTCCGGCGCGTTCCTCATGCTGCTTCCCGAAGGTTCTCCTTACGGGACTGACGGCATGATGGTGTTTGCCGACTGCGCCGTAGTGCCTAATCCTACGGCACCGGAATTGGCACAGATCGCCGTATCGGCGGCAGAGACAGCCAAGGTGCTCGGCGGCTTTGATCCGCGTGTTGCCATCCTCAGCTTCTCAACCAAAGGCAGCGCAAAGCATGAGATGGTAGACAAAGTTATCGAGGCTACAAAGATTGCCAAAGAAATGGCTCCGGAGCTGGCTCTCGACGGCGAACTTCAAGCCGATGCAGCCATCGTGCCTTCAGTGGGCAAGAGCAAGGCTCCGCAAAGCGACATCGCCGGCACTGCCAACGTGCTTGTGTTCCCATCGCTCGAAGTGGGCAACATCACCTACAAACTCGTGCAGCGACTCAGCGGTGCACAGGCAGTGGGTCCTATCCTGCAAGGCTTGGCAAAGCCGGTCAACGACCTGTCACGCGGATGCTCTTGGGAAGACATCTATAAAACTGTTATCATCACTTGCAACCAAAGCATAATAGCAAATCAAAAATAATGAAAATCCTCGTACTCAACTGCGGAAGTTCATCGGTGAAATACAAGCTGATTGAACTCGACGACAACGCGCAAAACGTCCTCGCCGAGGGCGGCGTGGAAAAAGTGGGTCTGCCCGACTCTTTCCTGAAATTCAAATACAACGGCGAAAAGGTGACAATCACCACGTCTATGCCAAACCATAATGTGGCTATCCGCATCATCCTCGACAATCTGACAAGTGCTAAATATGGCTGCATCAAGGATTTCGGAGAAATAGATGCCGTAGGCCACCGCGTGGTGCACGGAGGCGAGAAATTTAATTCGAGCGTGCTCATCACCGACGAGGTTATCGCCAAGGTGAAGGAATGCTACGACTTGGCTCCGCTACACAACCCAGCCAACATCGTGGGCATCGAGGCTATCAGCGAGATTATGCCCGACGTGCCACAGGTGGGTGTGTTCGACACTGCTTTTCACCAGACAATGCCTGCACGCGCATATATGTACGCTCTCCCGTATGAGGTATATGAGAAATACGGAGTGCGCCGCTATGGCTTCCACGGCACAAGCCACCGCTACGTGGCACGCCGTTCATGCGAATTTTTAGGGTTGCCTTACGAGCAGCAGCGCATCATCACCTGCCACATCGGCAACGGTGGCTCAATAACCGCCGTAAAAGACGGCAAGTCAATCGACACTTCGATGGGTTTGACTCCGGTAGAAGGCTTGATGATGGGCACCCGCTGCGGAGATGTCGACCCTGCTGCCCTGCTCTACATCCAGGAGAAAGAGCATCTCGACAATGCCGGGATGCAGAAACTCATCAACAAGCAGAGCGGTCTGACCGGCATCTCTGGCATCTCTTCCGACATGCGCGACATCGACGCTGCCATTGCCGCCGGCAACGAGCGTGCGCGACTGGCTCTCGACATGTACAGATACCGCATCGTTAAATATGTTGGTGCATACACAGCGGCGCTTGGCGGTGTCGACGTGATTGTGTTTACAGCCGGTGTGGGCGAAAACCAGATTCAGCTGCGCGAGAGCGTATGCAAGCAACTGGAATTTCTCGGCATCGATTTCGACCCAGAGCGCAACAACTGCCGTGGCGAGGAGGTTGAAATCACACGTCCCGGCTCGAAGGTGCGCGTAGTTGTCATCCCGACCGATGAGGAATATATGATTGCCTGCGACACGAAATCGATTGTCGAAGGCGTGAAGAAATAGAAAAAGCTATCAATGTGCTGCATCATTGTCCCGCTTTGCGTAAAGCAGGCTTTGATGCAGCTTTTTTCTCAAACAAAATGGTCAGGAAGTTAACTTTCGGCATCTTCATGATGCTCTTTGGCAAAATCATTCTCGGCTTTGTGCTGCTGTCGGTGGTCAGCGTAGCCATCTACCGATGGGCGCCTGTCAGATACACGCCTCTGATGGCGATACGCAGTGTTGAGCAGATGCTCGACGGACGCAAGGTGCGCTGCGAGCATAAATGGGTGCCGCTCGACGAGATGTCGCGACACATGCCGATGGCTGTAATCGCCTCTGAAGACAACCGCTTCGCCTCTCACCACGGATTCGACTTCGTGGAAATCAAGAAAGCCGTGCGCGAGGCTGAAAACGGAGGCCGCCACCGGGGAGCAAGCACAATAAGCCAGCAGACGGCTAAAAACGTGTTTCTTTGGCCATCGTCATCGTGGGTGAGAAAAGGCTTCGAGGCTTATTTCACTGTGCTTATAGAGGCTCTGTGGAGCAAGGAGCGCATCATGGAGGTGTATCTGAACTCTATCGAGACCGGCGACGGACTCTACGGCGTGGAGGCTGTGGCTGAACAAAACTTCAACACCACCGCCGACCAGCTGACCGCCCGCCAATGCGCACTCATCGCCGCCACTTTGCCCAATCCGCTGCGATTCGACTCCGCCAATCCTTCGTCATACATGAAGAAGCGCCGCTCGCAAATTCTGAGGCTTATGCGCCTCGTTCCGAAGTTTCCTCCGGAGGAAGATTGACAGTACATACAAAAAACGGGAAGCCGCCAAGCCTCCCGTTTTTTGTATGTACTGCAGAACAGCAATCACTATTCCACAACAATCTCTTTTGTCACTCTCGCACCGCGTTTCACGATTACCACAGTTCCAGGCTGCGGTTTTGCAATCCGCATGCCCTGCAGGTTGTAATAGACAGGCGCAACATCGGCGTCGTCGACTGTCAGATCATATACGCCAGCGTCGTTGAAATGCTTGTAGCGCGTCTTCATCGACGGGATTTCAAGACGATAGGCAGTGTCTTTCTTTCCGCCAGACAGATTGAGGCGCAACGAATTGAGTCGTATCGGGAAAATGCCCACATTGTCGACATCGGCAATTTGCGCAAAGTCAACCGTATAATCTTGAGCGTCGCCCGACTCAAATCCCGACAGATTAGCCGACACATTGCTGCCGTCGGCAAGCGTGAACGACACCACCGAGTTCTTGACAGCCACTCCGCCAGTCAGTTTCATCGTAAGCCGCAGCTCGTCAGGAAGGCTGTAGAGAAGCGTCGGCTGAACAGGGACAAGCGTAAGGTTGGGCGCACGCGTGCCCGACAGAGCGAAGTCGACTGCCAGACCGCCTCCGGCAAGCGCAGTTATCGCCGCATCACCCTTCACATTGTAACTCTCAATTTTCCAAGCCTCCGGATTCGATGCGTCTTCAATAGGCATCAGTTCCGCCGTAGGGCACTGCACCGTAACGCCGACAGTGCACGTAATGCCATCCTTGACACCCGTCAGTGTCGCCGTTCCGTTTTTCAATCCCTTCGCCACGCCGTCGGCAACAGTCACCACCGATGCGTCGCTTGATGTCCAGTCAAGCGCACGCGGCTCGACAGCCATCTCCTTGCCTCCGACAATAGCGTTCAAGCCAATCTTCCATTCACGGCAGTTGTCGAGAACCACTTCCGGATAAGCCGCCTTGACATCGTCGGCAGCGACAATCGCCACCGTCACCTCCGCTTTTACTGCTCCCAGCGAAGCTGTAAGCACATGCGAGCCGCTGCCGGTGGCATAGAGAGTGGATCCGTCTGCCACAATCTCGCCAAGCGCGCCGTCGCAGGAAAGCGTGACGCCTTCAACATCCATATCGATGAGTTTGCCATATTTGTTATAACCGTAGAAAACCGGACGATAAGAGCCATAACGAGGCATCCGCACCGCATAGTCGGCAAAACGTATCTCAGCCACCTCCTCATCGTCGGGAGCGTGGAGCACCGCAAAGATGCCGTTGCCCACCGCACGTTCTGGCGACACGCACGGACGGTTGATTGTGCCTTCCATCGCGTCCCACATCAATGTAGAACCGCCGCCGTCGAAATCAAGAGCGTCGTAGCATCCGTATGAGCGCATAAGGTCGGCACCCTGCGGATAGGTAGTGCCGCTGCTGATGGTGCTGCGTCCGTCGATGGCGCAAATCACGAGCATCGTGCGCTCCTTGTCATAGCCAATCAGCGTGCGTGGATTGAACGCGTCGCGAGGATTGATCCATCGGTTCGCCTCCATCACCGTCTCGCCTTCGCGAAGGATTTTGACATCGCCGCCTATAATCTCCTGCACGCCCTCGGGCTTGAGATTGCCATACGACGGCAACGACAGCGAATAGTTGACAGTAATTTCATCACCCAGTTTCAAAGACCGCAGCTTCTCGATGTTTGCCGTAGCAGCCTTGTCGGCCGAGATGACTATTCCGTCGGCAGGTATCGCCATATTTCCGCCGTCGTAAGCCGCCTGGCTCACCACCATTTTCAGATTCTTGTTCAATGCCCAAGTTTCGCCGGGAGCGAGCGTGAAAGCCACTTCCACGCCTCCTGCCGCCGTCTTGGTGTATTTTCCCATATAAGAGTTGTAGACCACCGTTTCTCCGTCAAGCCGATGGAAATTAGCATTTGAAATCGGCATCTCCACGCCGCCTATCGACGCGCTGTACGACAGGTCGGTGGCATCGATGCGCATATATCCGTCCTTGTCGATTATAAAAGCGTTCTCACGGCTCACCCAGTCGATAACGTCGGGCGACATCAGTTTTCCACGGCTTGCGCTCGACATGTTTGGATAGCCCACGATGCCGTATTGCGAATACGGTCCGCCGAAACTTCCGGTGATGAAAAAGTCGCCGTTCACACCCGTAAGATAGCGTTCGCCCTCCACTGAGTGACGCCGTCCCATCGAAGTAACCGTTTCGGCGTTAAGGCAGGAGTCGTTGCCAATCTCCACCTTGAATTTCACATTTTCTGCCTCGCGGAGCATTGTTTTTATCACAAACGCCTGAATGCGCGTGTTTCCTGTGGTCGAGCGGTATTCAAGCGCGGTGCGTGTCATGCCCGGACCGCATTTGTAATGACGCAGCGTGTCGACGGTAAACGTCTCGCCCTGCAGGTCGACAGTGGATGGGGTTGAAAAAGCCGATGCCGAAGCGACAAGCGTAAAGCAAACGGCTGCAATTGGTTTAAATAATTTCATAATAGTTATATGTTTGGTTTGGTCTGTTTTGTATGATGCAAAATTACGTGATTTTTTGGGAATCCGCACTATTTCCACACCAAATAAAAATGCAAAAGCGGGGCATCCCTTCAAAAGAGATTACCCCGCCTTGTGTCTGTTGCCCATAGGCACAAAGCCTACAGCTCGTAGTCAACGCAGGCGCGCATATCCTTATGCTCACCGAGCAGCCCTGCCGCAGCCACATGCGCCGGATGCTTGGCATAGACCTCCACATCCGCCATTTTGTCGACAACTGCGGTGAGAACCACGTCCCACGTTTCTGCCGGATTCTGATTGAGCCCCACCTCTATCGAGCGGAGCACGTCGATTTTCTCAGGAAGCGCCTCAAGGGCGGCCTTGAACTGAGAAGCCACGGCACGGCGTTCTTCAGCCGTGCCTTTGAGTTTAAACATTACGATATGCTTTACCATCGTTGTATATATTTATTTGGTGTTGTACATTCTTTCACGTGTAGCCTGCACTTTCTCGTCGGTGAGATAGTCGTCGAAGTCCATAATCTTGTCGATGATTCCGTTTGGCGTCAACTCAATCACACGGTTGCAGACCGTCTGTATGAACTCGTGGTCATGGCTCGACATCAGGATGTTGCCCTTGAATGCCTGCAGCGTGTTGTTGAACGCCTGGATCGACTCAAGGTCGAGATGGTTTGTCGGAGAGTCGAGCACAAGAGTGTTTGCGTCGGTCATCATCATCTTGGCAATCATACAGCGCATCTTCTCGCCACCGGAGAGCACAGATGCCTTTTTCAGCACCTCCTCGCCCGAGAACAGCATTTTTCCGAGGAATCCTTTCAGATAGATTTCGCTCGAGTCGTTACTGTACTGGCACAACCAGTCGACAAGGTTCAAGTCAGTGTTGAAGAAGGAGGTGTTGTCGAGCGGCAGATAAGCCGTAGTGATTGTCTGTCCCCAGTCGTAAGTGCCGGCGTCGGCCTTGCGGTTGCCGTTGATGATTTCAAACAAAGCGGTCATGGCGCGCGGGTCGTGGCTAAGGAACACCACCTTGTCGTTCTTCTCAATCTGGAAGTTTACGTCGTCGAAGAGCAAGTCGCCGTCTTGAGTGGCTTTCAAGCCCTTCACCTCAAGAATCTTGTTGCCCGGCTCACGGTTGGGCGTGAAAATGATTCCCGGATAGCGGCGCGACGATGGCTGGATTTCCTCTACATTGAGTTTCTCGAGCATCTTCTTGCGGCTTGTAGTCTGCTTCGACTTAGCCACATTGGCGCTGAATCGCTGGATAAACTCCATCAGCTCCTTGCGTTTTTCCTCTGCCTTCTTGTTGGCTTGCTGCTGCTGGCGGAGAGCCAGCTGGCTCGACTGATACCAGAAACTATAGTTGCCGGCAAACAGCGTTATTTTGTTGTAGTCGATGTCGAGGGTGTGGGTCGACACGGCGTCGAGGAAGTGACGGTCGTGGCTCACGACGAGCACCGTGTTCTCGCAGTTTGACAGATAGTTCTCCAACCAAGCCACGGTCTCAAGGTCAAGGTCGTTGGTAGGCTCGTCGAGAAGCAGGTTGTCGGGATTTCCGAAAAGCGCCTTCGCCAGAAGCACGCGCACTTTCTCCTTACCGCTGAGATCCTTCATCAGCATGTAGTGCTTGTCTTCCTTGATGCCCAGACCGCTGAGCAATGCGGCAGCATCGCTCTCTGCGTTCCAGCCGTCGAGCTCGGCAAACTTCTCCTCCAGCTCAGAGGCGCGGATGCCGTCGGCATCGCTGAAATCTTCCTTTGCATAGAGGGCGTCTTTCTCTTTCATGATAGCCCAAAGCACGGTGTGGCCTTGCAGCACGGTGTCCATCACCGAAAATTCATCAAACTCAAAGTGGTCCTGGCTCAACACCGACATGCGCTCGCCCGGTCCTTGCTGAATCATGCCGTGGGTCGGCGTCAACTGTCCTGAGAGGATGCGCATCAACGTACTCTTTCCGGCGCCGTTCGCGCCGATAATTCCATAGCAGTTTCCTTGCGTGAATTTCAGATTCACATCCTGAAAAAGCACACGCTTGCCGAACTGCATTCCTAAATTGCTTACAGCTATCATAATTTACCTAATATATACCTACTTGAATCAGGGTGCAAAGGTACGAATTTTATGCGACATCGGCAAATCGCATTTTTCCACAGCCGTTGCTGTCCAAAAGAAAGGGCGGCCCGCCGGGGTCGCCCTTTCAATATCAATTATTTGCTACTGTTTATTTCCAAGGTGTGTTCTGAGAAACAGCAGAGTTGGTCAATGCAATCTGGTCTCCAGGAATTGGATACAGATACTGACGAGCATCAAACGTACGCACGTGGTTGAATGAACCATCTACGTAGTCGCCTTTCATATCAGGTTTAACAGTTGCTGTAGAAGCATTCGCACCTAAGAGGATGTTTGGATGCACTGAGCTGTCGAGGAGGTCGAGTTTGTGCCAACGAACCAAGTCCCAATAACGATAGTCCTTGTCCATAATCAACTCGCAACGACGGCAACGGCGAACTTCCCAAATCAAGCTGCTTACGCCCATATTGTTAGCAGGGTCGTTCATTGCAGTCAACGATGCTACAGTCTGGTCTGGAAGACCAGCACGCTCATAAAGCTTGTTGAGAGTGAGGTTCATGTCGGCATCTGTAAGAGTGCCGAGCTCAGCCTTAGCCTCAGCATAGTTCAAGCAGATAAGTGCTCCCCAGTAGAGAGGTGCGCAAGTGTAGTTCTTCACTGTGTTCTGACGGTCGTCAATAGGCAACGAAGTGTTGTCAAACTTGGCTACACCATAACCAGTAGAAGAAGTCATCGCCATTGCGCCTGCACGCTGCCATGTCATGTCCTGATAGAAGATAACCGGGTCGATAGTTTCCGACAGACGTCCGTCACGGACAGCGAGAAGATCTGCAATTGAGTATTCACCCTTATCGTTGTAGACTGGAAGGTCTGACTTGTTCTCCGAAGTCAAAGCCAAAGGCTTGCCATCTTTGAAGAGATATGCGTCAAACGCGTCCTTTGTGATACCGTTCACCTTAGTAGAGGAGCAAGTGTAAGAAACGGTTGAGTGACACATATTCTGCTGGTCGTATGCCTTCATAAAGATAATCTCGCCATTCTTCTGGGCATCGGAGCGTACGCTCTGATACAAAGCCTTATAGCTTGCGCCGATAGGATATTTGCCAATCAGCTGCTCTGAAGCGCTGACGCATTCCTGCAAGTATTTGTTAGCACGTGCCTCATCGGCAGCATAGCCGTTTTCAGCAGCAGTACGATATTTGCAGAATGTGCCTTCCCACAAGCAAATGTCGCTCTTCACTGCCAATGCCAAATCCTTGCTCCAAACTTGCTTGCCGTTATTGGCAGAGATTGTTGCAATCGCATAGTCAAGGTCGCGGAGCACAGAGTCCATAACAACGTCGCGGTTTGTGCGCGGACCGTAAAGAAGACCCTTGTCGTTAACGTCAACTTTGTGGTCAACCCAAGTCACATCACCATAGCGTTTCACCAAAGTGAAGAATTGGATTGCACGGTTCAAGCGAGCCTGACCCTCGAAGTTGTTGCGCTTCGCAGCCTCAAGTTTTGAGCTGCGTACGCCTTCGATGATCGACATGCAGTGACGGATGTTCTCATACGGGCCTGAATACAAGCCAGATGAACTCGGAACGGTTTTGTTGTTCCATTCAGTAAATGAGTTACCAGCCTGGTCGTCGGAAAGAGTGCTGAAATAGAACTCACCGAGAGAGTTTCCACGACCATATCCAGAGAAGAAATTATACATATAGTTGCACTCCTGCTCAACGAGCGACTCATTGCTCCAGAACTCAGGGTTGCTCACCTCCGAAGTCAACGGATAGCGGTTGTTGTCGAGGAAATCGTCACAACTTGCAAGCGAGAGTCCGGCGAGTGCGAAAATGCCTAATGCTATCTTTGTTTTCATTGTTTCGTAAATTTAGAGAATTAGAATGTTACCTGCAAACCGAATGAATAAGTACGCATCATTGGATCTGTACGTCCGAATGTACCATTGCTGTAAGACTTGCTTGTTGTCCAAGTGCTACCGATTTCAGGGTCGATCGGGTTCTTGCCGAGACCGTTGTAAATCAAGCAAGGATTTTCAGCAGTGAAATAGATACGTGCTTTCTGAATCAGAGCCTTCTTTGTAATCTCCTGTGGAAGAGTGTAACCGATAGTCACTGTCTTCAAGCGGAGGTAAGCCATGTTGAGCAAGTATTTCGATTGAGGATAGAAGTTGTAACGACCTTGTGACAAGCCAGAAACTGCACCTGCACCTGCCATACCGTCATACATACAAGGATAATCGTTGTTCTGATTGATCTCGTAACCGATAATGTTGCGAGCGTCGTCGAAAATCATCTTGTTGTAAGAGTTCTGGTGAGCGTAAGAAGCATCGGCGCCACGAGAGAATGGCATTGTGAATGCGTTCACATACCACATGTCGCGTTTGCCTACACCCTGGAAGAACAAGTCAACGTCGATACCCTTCCAAGCAGCACCCAAACGGAATGAGTACTCATAGCGAGGAGTTGAGTTGCCAATCTTCTTCAAGTCACCGTGGTTGCGTACAGTACCTACAGGAATAAGGTTGCCTTCAGCGTCTTTCATTGTAGGATCGCCACCGTTGATCACACCATTGCCGTCCAAGTCCTTGAACTTGATGTCGCCAGGACCGTAAACGAATGTGCCCTGCTGCAAACCAGTCTGGTCAGCTACGCCCGGAGCATAAATCCATGAGCCGTCGGCGTTCTTGCCTGTGAAGTCTGACTCCTCGAAGTAACGGTCTGTCTCGAAGCCCCAGATTTCACCATACTCCATACCGCTGTAGAATTGGTTGATCAACTTGTTAGGGTTGTTGTACTCAGTAACCTTTGTCTTGCCGTCATAGATATTGGCGCTTGCGAAAACGTCAACATCGCCGAAGCGGTGATTCCAGCTGATACCGAGCTCCCATCCGCGGGTGCGGAGCGAACCGCTGTTTGCATAAGGAGCAGAAGCACCAAGAGTAGCCGGAAGAGTCATACCCGGAGCAAGCATGTCCTTAGTGTCGCGCTGGAACCAATCGAACGTAACGTTCAGGCGGTTGTTCAAGAAACCAAGGTCAAGACCGATATCGGTAGTTGCAATACGCTCCCAAGACAAAGTCGAAGACACCATTGAAGGTGTGTTCAACATTGACAAGAATGTACCGCCGGCATTTACCCAGCTGGTATACCTTGTGTCCAACTTAGAGATTTGCTCCAAGAACATATAGTCACCGATAGCCTCGTTACCGATGTGACCATAAGAAGCACGGAACTTAGCGTTGCTTACATATTGTTTAGCCTTCTCGAAGTAAGCTTCCTCAGAGAAACGGTAGCCGACAGATGCCGATGGGAAGAATGCCCACTGGTCGTTGGCTGGGAATGAAGAAGAACCGTCGTAGCGACCGTTAACCTCCAACAAGTAGATTCCCTTGTAGTCGTAGTTGATACGGCCGAAGAAACCTGCAGTTGCGTGCTTGGTGATGGTGTTGGTGATTGTCATGCTTGTACCGTCGGCACCACCAGTTGCCAAGCCAAGATAAGGTTTGTCATTGTCAGAAAGGACATTCTTGCGTGCAGAGAAGTAGTTGTAATACTTGCGGTCTGCCTGTCCGCCGACCATAACCTTGAAGTGGTTGTCCTCAGCCACATCGAAGTCGTAGGTAGCGTAAGCATTGACTGTCCAGACATTCTGACGGGTATTCTCCTGTTGAGCGTAAGTGTCTTTCTGCTGTACCAAATAAGATGGAGCTGTGCTTGAGTTAGACCAGTTGTTCCAGCCGAAGATAGGCAGATATGACTTGCGCACGTTGATGTCCATCATGTCGTATGTGAAGTCAGCGTGGATGTTCAAGCCCTTGATTGGGTTCGCCTCCATCCAACCTTGCAAGCGAGTGTTGCGGGCAATATCCTCATGCTCACCGCTCTGCTTACGGTCAGCGATCGGCTGAGCGTCGTAGTACTTGCCGTCGCCGTCATACTTGCGGTATCCGTAAGGGCCGAAGAAAGAACCCCAACGCCAGAAGTATGTGTAACCGCCACGACCCCACATGTTCTGTCCGTTATAGTCTTTCTGCGAATAGTTTACCTGAGCACCGGCTTTCAACCATGAGAATATTTGAGTTGAGAGGTTGGCGCTTGCGTTGTAGCGCTTCACAGAGTTGTCTACAAACGACATCAAGCCTTCACGCTTGTCATAACCGAACGAAACGCGGTATGTTGTGTTGCCCGAGCTGCCGTCCAAGCTTACGTTGTGCTTCTGAGAAGGAGCAGTGCGATACATAATATCCTTTACATCCCAGTCAGCATAGTACATAGTGGCTTTTGTCACAGGGTCCTGATAGAAGTCGCCCACGTTGTCCATGCTCTGGTATGGCAACATCTCGCTGTAGCCTTTCTTCTTGCCACCGTTCTGCTCATACCAAGCCTTTGCGTAAGGAAGCATCTTGTCGAGATACATACCGAACAATTCCGGGTCGGCACCCTTACGGTAGTTGGTCTGAAGCAATGCCTCGATTTGTTCAGGCACTGAGCCATAGTCAGGCAATACAGTTGCGTTGCTCCAACCGAAGTTGTTTGAATATTTTACAGAAACGCGGTCGCCTTTCTGTCCTGATTTTGTAGTAATCAATACAACACCGAATGCTGCACGAGTACCATATACAGCAGAAGAAGCAGCATCTTTCAATACTGAGATTTCTGCGATATCGTCAGGATTGACAAAAGTGATGTCGTCGGTAGGCACACCGTCGACAACGATAAGCGGGCTTGACTTCTGTTCGTTTGACAACGTACCCGTACCACGGATTTTGATAGATGCGGCTGAGTTGATCGCACCGTCACCTGTTGTGATAGTCAAACCAGGAACAGCACCTTGAAGGGCTTTGGTAACATCGCCCACTGGACGTGCGTCCATTGCCTTCGACACATCGACTGTTGCGACAGCACCGGTGAGGTTGGCACGTTTCTGAGTACCGAAACCTACCACAACGACTTCGTCAAGAAGAGCGTTGTCCTCTTCCAAGGAAACGTTCATTGTCGGCGCAGCCTTGAGGGTCTGTGTCTTGTAGCCCAAATAAGAAACTGTAATTGTTGCTCCAGGGGTTACTTTAAGCGTAAACTTACCGTCCAAGTCAGTAACTATACCACGATTGGTACCTTTCTCCATAACGTTGGCGCCAATGACAGGCTCTCCCTTGGAGTCTTTTACTGTACCAGAAATGGTTAGAGTTGCTTTCTGAGCGGATACAACTTGCGGAGCGGGGGCGGCATTAGCCTCGAATCCCGCACTGCCTAGCAAACACATTGCGACTGCGGCAGCCGCAACTAATTTACATGAAGTAAATTTTTTTCGTTCAGCAAATTTGTCCATACTTGATTCAGATTAAACATAGTTTTATATTAGTACATCGTTGTCTCAAACGATTTCTAAGCCACAAAATAAGCGTTATTTTTCAATATTTACAAGAATTGTAATCAAAATTTTACGTTTGTGAGTTATTTTTTTAATTTTCGGTAAAATTTCATTTTATTAAACATTCCCGTACAACATTGCTATACAATTATGTTGTATAACATATTTTTATTTTTTGTTTTCTTCGCCCACTTATTCAAGCCATAGCAATTAAATTTACTGCAGTTTTGTTTCAATCCGTCAGTTTTATGCCAACTTTCATAACAAAGCATATTCCCAGCACCAAATTATCGGCAACCCGCCAAAAGTTTAACATGTGTTAACGACAAGCCATCGGACACAACGCCTCCGCCACCCCTTTTTCACCGTCACACCAAATTAATTTACAAGTATTTGCCAATCATAGCCCAAAATTCCGTAATTTTGCAGCAGATTTGGGGCAAAGCGCGCTGAACGAAAACATTTAAGACGAAAAAACAGATGACATTTGAAGAATTAGAAATAAGAGAAGACCTGCTGCACGCAATCAAGGATATGGGATTTGAAAAACCGATGCCTGTACAGGAGAAAGTAATCCCACACCTGCTCCACGAAGACGGCGACGTCGTGGCTCTCGCACAGACCGGCACCGGCAAAACCGCGGCGTTCGGACTGCCCGTAATACAGCGCACCGACACGTCGCTGCGCCAACCGCAGGCTCTAATCATATCACCGACACGCGAACTCTGCCTGCAAATCGGCGGCGACCTTGCCGATTTCTCGAAATACACTTCCGGTCTCAGTGTGCTGCCGGTTTATGGCGGCTCGAGCATCGAGAGCCAAATCCGCACGCTGCGCAAGGGTGTGCAGATTATCGTTGCCACACCTGGGCGACTGCTCGACCTGATAAAGCGCGGCGAGGTGAACCTCAGCGGCGTGCACACCGTGATTCTTGACGAAGCCGACGAGATGCTCAACATGGGCTTCCTCGACGACATCAACGCCATCCTCGACAACGTGCCCGACAACCGCAAAATGCTGATGTTCTCAGCCACCATGCCCGACGAGATCGCCAAAATAGCGAAAAACTATATGCACAACCCTCAGGAGTTTGTAATAGGCACACGCAACGAGGGCTCGGAGAATGTGCGCCACATATATTATATGGTGAACGCCAAGGACAAGTATCTTGCCCTCAAGCGTATCGCCGACTCCAATCCCAACATCTACGGAATCATCTTCTGCCGCACCCGGCGCGAGACTCAAGAGATTGCCGACAATCTGATTGCCGACGGCTACAATGTCGATGCCCTCCACGGCGACTTGTCGCAGATGCAGCGCGACACGGTGATGAAGAAATTCCGCGAACGCACCCTGCAGCTGCTCGTTGCCACCGACGTGGCAGCACGCGGACTTGACGTGGACAATCTGACACACGTCATCAACTACGGACTGCCCGACGATCCAGCCACATACACGCACCGCAGCGGACGCACCGGACGTGCCGGCAAAACCGGCGTGTCGGTTGCCATCATCCACTCGCGCGAGAAGTCGCGCCTGCGCACAATAGAGAAGAAAATCGGAAAGACTTTCGAGAAGGGTTCGGTGCCTACACCGCAACGCATCATCGAAAAGCAACTATACAACCTTGCCGACCGCATAGAACGCGTAAAGGTGAACGAGGACGAGATTGCAAAATATCTGCCGGGAATCGTGAAAAAGTTGGAATGGCTGTCGGAAAACGACTTGCTGAAACGCATCGTGTCGCTTGAATTCAACCGTCTGCTTGAATACTACAAGGACGCGCCCGAAGCCATCGACTACGAAGAGCGCAAGCCGCGCGACCGGAAAGCCAAACGCGACGACAAAGAGCCGCGCGACAAGCAGCAGAACGGCTCGCGGCAGAACAAAGACCGCCGCACCGCAGAGCAGGGATATGAGCGCATCTACGTGAACGCTGGAAAGAACGACGGTTTCTTCCCGGCGCGCCTGATAGAGACCCTCAACCAGAACATGGAGGGACGTGTGGAGATTGGCCGCATCGACCTGTTCCCCGGCTACGCATTGTTTGACGTAAAAAAAGGCGAGTCGCGCCGCACCGTGTCGGCGTTAAAAAACGCCCGCTACTTCGGCAAGCGCCTATATGCCGAGATTGCCGACCCAAACCGCGACTACGCCCACAGCTCCGAGCGCAAGTCGAACAGCAAGGGCCGCCATGCCGACGGCGACGACAGCTTCGGCAAATTCAAGAGAAAAAGTAAAAAGAGCAAACGATAAAGTGCTATGAAACCTATATATGCAGTGCTCGGCATCGCCGTTGTATCGGCAGCGTATGCCGGAACTTTCCCATCGCCGCAGGCTGCCACTTGGCATGAGGATGCCGACAGCATCACTGAAGTAGACTCTGTCGCCGAAGTGAGCATCGAGTCGGTTTCCGACTTCTTTCTCTTTGCCGACGAGTTCAACACAATCGAACAGTCGGTAAGGATGGACATGCTCGACTATTACGCCAGCGGAATGCGCAAGCACATGCCGACACGGCTTGGCGGACAGGCCGTAATCGACTCAATCGCCGGCGACCATTACATGAAGGTTTCCACATCATCGGTGTCGGAAACGGAGGTGCAGATGTATGTCAACAACCACGGCGACAAGCTCTTCGGCGTAATCAACCGCGTAAAGATGCCAGCCACCGACAGCCACATCTCGTTCAGCCAGACCTATGCCTTGGGTTCTCCAAGCGTAAGCCTGATTGAGGAGCCGAAAGTCAGGGACTTCCTTACCGCCAAAGACAAGAAGACTCTCAGCGAGATAGAATCGAAAATCGACTTCCCTCTCATCGACTACCGCTTTCTTCCAAACGGCGATGTGGAGGCGCGTCTCACGGTCGGAGAATTCCTGTCGCGCGAGGATTCCGCTGCCGTGATGCCTTTCGTAAATAGCGGTATCACATACCATTGGGACGGCAAGCGATTCAAAATAAAGAAATAGTATGGCGCTGCGCAAACGTCACATATTACTGATTGTGGCGCTGCTGCTTGCCTTCATCGGCATGGCAACAGCTGCGATTTCCATTCTCAACGGCAACGTCATATCGCCGTCGGAGTCGCTCGACATCGACGCCTACAAGATATCAGGCATCGACGTTTCTGCCCACAACGGCAATATCGACTTTGCAAAAGCCCGTGCGGCGGGCACCGAATTTGTTTTTGTCAAAGCCACCGAAGGGGCTACGTTCCGCGACAGCGCGATGAACAGCAACCTGCGCAAAGCCCACGAAGCCGGACTGAAGACCGGCGTCTACCACTTTTTCCGATTCGACGTCGACGGCGTGAAGCAAGCGCACAATCTGCTCAAAGCCATTGCCGGACGCCCGTTGTCGCTGCCACTGGTCATCGACGTGGAGTCGCACACCAACCCCTACACCCCCGCCGACATCGTCACCCGCAAAATCCATGACATGGTCGATGAGCTTACCGCCTACGGCTATCCAGTGATTATCTACAGCAACAAAAAAGGATTCGACAACCACGTGCGCGACGAGTTTGCAGACTGCGGCGTATGGATCTGCTCGTTCACCCAACCCAACCGCGGCAAAAACTGGACTTTCTGGCAGTACAGCCACAAAGGATCCATCCCTGGCATCGACAGCGATGTCGACCTTGACCTGTGGCACGGCACTGCCAGCGAATGGCAGCAGTACACCGCAAAAACCGAAAAAGCGATTTCCGTGGCGAATATGCTCTACGCTACAATAAACGCCAACCGTTTGCGTTAATATATTGATAAGGAATCTTTTCCTTACAGCAAACGATTGGATATTCGGATTATGTTGAAACACAAGGCTATACGATATATTTTATTCTTTTTTGCCCTACTTGCGGCAATAAGCGGCAATGCGGCGTCATACGCCGAGACTTCCGCCCTCAACACCGGCAAATGGGTAAAAATAAAAGTTGAAGACACGGGCATCTACCAGATTTCAGCAGCGACATTGTCGGGCTGGGGCTTCAGCGACATCTCTAAAGTGAAGATATTCGGCTACGGTGGCGCCATGATTTCTGAAATCATGGGCAACGGCTACATCGACGACCTGCCGCAAGTGCCGGTGATGCGCTCGGGCAACAGAATCCTGTTCTACGCTCAAAGCAACGTGTCGTGGACAGAGACATCGGGCAAAATCCGCTTTCAGCAGCAACAGAACCCGTATGCAACCGCCGGCTACTATTTCATCACCGACCGCAACGACATCGATGTGGCTGAGATGCAGACCACTGCCAAAGCGGAGAAAGCGTCCGACAAAGTGATAACAAACACGCTTGCCCGCATTTACCACGAAAAAGAGCTTACCGCCCCTGGAACCACCGGCCGCACATTGCTCGGCGAGGATTTCCGCTCTGCGGGCACACAAAGTTTTCAGTTCAACCTGCCCGGCATCGTCAGCGACACCGACCCGGTGGTGAAAGTGGCATTCGCAGCCTACCACACATCAGGCACCGCGCGCGCGCTCACCGTGACTTCCGGAAAACAGGAAGTGATGAAAGTGAGCGTCAGCTCGCTCAGCGGCAGCAACGAATACGACATCTGCTCCACTGCCTCTTCCATCGGCACGGTATCATATCCCGGCGAAAAAATGACACTGCAGCTGTCGTTTTCCACCGGCACGGCAGTGCGCCTTGCCAACCTTGACTACATCACCGTCAACTACCTGCGCAACCTCAACCTTGCCGACAAGCAAATTGACTTCCGCAGCTTCACGGCAAACTGCCGCGACAGCGTGTTTGCCGTCAGCGGCATCAATGAAAAGACGGCGATATGGGACGTAACCACAACCTATGCGCCGCTGAAAGTTGACTTCCTTGCCGACAACGCTTCGGCACAGTTCCGCCAAACGAAAAATGGCAAGCGCGAATACGTGGCGTTCAACACCGCTGCCTCCTTCCCCACTCCATCGTTGGTGGGCAACGTGAGCAATCAGGACATCCACGCCATGACACCGCCAACGATGCTGATAATCACGCCGGCGGCGTTCAGAAACCAGGCGGAGAGCCTCGCTGCCATGCACCGCGCCAACGACGGCATGGCAGTGACCGTGCTTACCGACGAACAAATCTACAACGAATTCTCGTCGGGAACCCCCGACGCAATGGCATACCGCAAGGTGGCGAAGATGTGGTACGACCGCACTGCGTCAGCCGACCAATACAGCAACGACAAATTCCGCTACCTGCTGCTGTTCGGACGCGCGGTGTTTGACAACCGACGCATCACCTCGACGGCACGCAACCTCGGCTACCCGACGCTGCTCACTTGGGAGTCGGCCGACATCACAAGCGAGAGCAGCAGTTTCAACACCGACGACGTGTACGGCTTCCTTGAGGACGGCAGCGACGCCGGACGCACGAGCCTGCGCAAAATGTGTATCGGCATCGGACGCATCCCCGTTAAAAGCGCGGCAGAAGCAACCGAGACTGTGCAGAAAATCAGCGACTACATCAGCAACCCCGACATGGGCAACTGGAAGACGCGCATAATGATGATTGCCGACGACGGCGACAGCGGAATCCACATGAGAGACTCCAACGACGCCATCGACAGTCTGCGAGCGAATGGAGCGGGCAATTATCTGATACAACGGCTGTTTATCGATGCCTACAAAGCCTCGTCGAGCGGTTCGGGCCACTCTTTCCCGGAGGCGCGCACCCAGATGCTTCAAAACTTCAAGAACGGTGTGCTGTTTGCCTCCTACGTAGGCCATGCCAACCCCACATCGTGGACCCACAACGGACTGCTGCGCTGGCCCGACATTGAGAACGAATTCTTCTACAGTCATCCCCCTTTCGTGTTTACCGGCACTTGCGAGTTCACTCGCTGGGACTCTCCTACCGTGTCGGGAGGCGAAGTGTTGTTTCTAAACTCGCGCGGCGGATTCATCGGACTGCTGACAGGCTCGCGCGTGACGTCGATAAGCGGCAACGGCGACCTCTGCCGCGCTGTCGGCACCGAGACGTTCAAGCCTCTGCCAAACGGCGAGATGCCACGCCTCGGCGACATCGTGATGAATGCCAAGAACAACTATTGGTACACCCACTCGCGCTACTCTTCGACACTGACAAAAAACACCGAGCACAGCCTCAAATACGCACTCATCGGCGACCCTGCGCTGCGCTTGAAATACCCTAAATACGACATCCGGCTGACAGCGGTCAACGGCGAAAGCGTCGACGGCGAGGTGAAACCGGAGACGATGGCGCGACAGGAAGTGGAACTCGAAGGAAAGGTTGTCGATGCCGACGGGATTACCATGACCGATTACAATGGTACGCTGACAACCACCGTCTACGACGCGGAAGTGTCGATAACCACCAACGGCTACTACGAGGGCGGCACCGACACCGACGACAAGTGCAAAGTGACCTACCAAGACCACACCAACCGACTGTTTGTTGGTTCGGGAGAGGTTAAGGACGGCCTGTTCAAAATGAAATTCCGTATGCCTACGGGCATTATCAACAACTACACTCCGGCTCTTGTCAACCTGTATGCTCAGGACGAGAACAAAGGCGACGCCGTAGGCAAGAACGAGGACTTCTACATCTACGGTTTCGACGAGTCGCCAGCCGACGACACCGACGGACCGGAGATACGCCTGCTCGCACTCAACTCAACGGCATTCAAAGACGGCGACAAGGTGAACGAGACTCCTTTTCTCGTGGCATCGGTCTACGACGTGTCGGGAATCAACCTGTCGCCAGTCGACATCGGACACGGCATAACCGCGACTATCGACGGAACAACCGTTGTTTCCGGTCTTGAGAACTATTTCTCGCAGGACACCGACGGCGTGAGCCACATAAACTACCAGATGGGAGAACTCGCCGAGGGACAGCACACACTGACGTTCCGCGTGTGGGACGTGCTTGGCAACATGTCGGAAAAGACAATCGCATTCAGTGTGGTCAACGGCATCAAGCCGCAGCTGTTCAGAGTCTACTCAACAGCCAACCCGGCAAAGACAAAGGCCGACTTCTACATCGAGCACAACCGCCCCGACGCGGTGCTCAACGTAACGCTGAGCATCTACGACATGATGGGACACAGCGTCTGGAGCACATCGTCGACCGGACGCAGCGATATGTATAAGTCGATGCCTATAACATGGGATTTGACCGACGGCAGCGGAATGCGCGTGCAGCGCGGCATCTACATCTACCGCGCAACGGTCTCGACCAACGGCGGCGACGAGGCGTCGATCACCCAACGCATCGCAGTGGCTTCGGAATAATCGCATCGGATTATTTTTCTGACACAGAATCAAGTAGGAGAAAAAAGAAGTAGGGTTCATGAACCCTACTTCTTTTTTTACTATCCTTTGAATGTTTCGCAGTAATCGTCAGGATGGACGGTGTGGCGATGAAAAGAGCATTGGTCGCTGGGAGTGCCGGCAACATAATAACAGCATCTCCCACAGCGGTGGTTGACGTCGCGCTTTTTAGAGTTAGAGCCTTTCGACGAGCCGCCGGCAAGAAACACTGCGGCAAGAAACAACCAACAAAAAATCAAATACCCTATGCCGTGGAATAACAAAAAGAATGCCTCCACCACTGCCGGACGAAGTCCTCCAAGTTTCTTTGCCCGCATGCACAGCAGGATAATCTCATACGCCACCGGTAATGCGAATGCAACGTAGAAGTTATGCGTCACGCCAAACGCCGCGCCTGCGACAAACACGAAAATAAGCGGCCGGAAATAGGTGGCTTTCGAGCACCAGGTCACCCTTGTTCCCGCAAGAGAGTCAAAGAAATTCTCGCACGATTTAGGGCCAAACAGCGACCACAGCCCCACGGCAATGCCCAACAGCATCATCAGCGAGATTATGCCCATAATCCATCCTGGCATGTGTGCGCCTGAGGCTGCGCCGTCGCCCGAATCCTCGACATACTCGATGCGGTTATCCATATTATTTTCCTGCAACGGCTCTACGCTTTCACGTCCTTCCACAACAGGCTCCGACGACGGCTGCCGCTGAGCGACGGAGGTCTGGCTTTGTTGACTACTGCCGTCTCCGTCGGCAGCAGTGACGCTGCTGCCTTCGTCCACCATTTCGCAGCAATAAGAGGCTATATACGCCTTGCGGCCATGGAACGTGAAGACAAACATACTCCCGTCAGTACCCTCCGATTCATAGACTTCGCCACGGTATGCGCGTCCGAGGTTAGTTATCCTCTCGGGTTCGGCAAAGACTGTCACATATTCGTCAGACACCCTGAATCGGTCTGCAAACGCGTCGGGAATGCAATTCAATAGAATGGTTAAATACAGCAGTATTCGCAAAAATCGGTTCATAATAATAGCTTTTACAATGACAAATATGCAAATTTAATAATTATCGCAGCCCCAACAAATAAAAAAGCGCAACAAATAGATAAATGAACTGCACCCCAAAAGTTAGACACAAAACTTTTGGGGT
>UMIE01027579.1_pt1 | contig 48692 bp, 76 predicted proteins | sample 1965711 | NCBI WGS metagenome assembly UMIE01 (sample SAMEA4836116, study PRJEB28245) | human gut metagenome | biome: gut microbiome; material: fecal sample | place: Denmark | collected 2008 | reverse complement strand
GGGCTGACGGCACGATCGTCCTCGAACGCCAGTGGCGCCATCCGCTGCGCAGGGCCTTCTGGGAGATTCCTGCGGGCAAGCTCGATCAGGGCGAGGCCGAGCTCGACTGCGCGAAGCGCGAGCTCGTCGAGGAGTGCGGCATTCACGCAGCGCGCTGGACGCGACTCGGCGAACTCAACAACGCGATCGGTTATTCCAATGAACGCATCGTCGTGTTTCTGGCCGAGGACCTCTCCTGGGGCACGCAGGCCCTTGACGAGGGCGAGCATCTCGAGGTTGTCCGCGTCGATCTGAAGGAGGCGCTCGACATGTGCGCCGACGGCCGCATCACGGACGTCAAGACCATCGTCGGCCTCTTCTGGCTCGAACGCCTTCTCGCCTCGCGCAGCGCCTGAGGCGCACGGTCCGCAGGGCTCGGGTGTTTGGCAATTCGACGGGCTCTGTGGTAAGATTCCAAAACTATCGAAGCGGGTGTCGTATAACGGCTATTACCCCAGCCTTCCAAGCTGGAGACGAGGGTTCGACTCCCTTCACCCGCTCCATGAAAATCGCCTCGCAGGCAGTCGGCCCGCGGGGCTTTTTTGTTTTCTGCGCTCTTGTCGGGAGATCAAGAGCGCCGTCGGTTGCGGAAGAGTTTGAGCTTCGCAGTCAGCCTCAGAACGCCGTCATGGGCGGAGGATTGGATCGTGTTCTGCAGATGCGTGCCACACCTGAGTGGAAAGCCGCACGAGCCATGCCGAAGGGCAGGGAAAGGACAAAAGCTTTCCGCGATACTCGTGTGCGGTTCCGCTTGACGAATACGACTTGTTGGTGAAAGTCGTATCGACAAAGAAGCTCAAGCCTACGCAGCACGATCTGCTGACGGGGCAATTCGTCAAGCACGAACTTTGGGAGCGACGCGTCGTGGCGGCTTGGCTTAACCTGTTGTACGCAGGTCTTGACAAACAAACCTACGCCCCGGAACAAGGCTCGGCTATATCGAAACTCTCCCGATTCACCGACGAGGTTTGGCTGCCTGACGAATGGCGCCCGTGCCGTGGTGGCAATTGAAAAGCTGTCGCCATGTTGCGGCAGCTGCAGGATCAAATTGGTGGATGGTGGAGAGCCGCCCATTCGCGAACGTGACACGCGTAAAAAATGGACATGATGACAAACCGTTCATCACCCTCTATGAGGAAAACTAAGGAGCAGGTGCATCGCCAAACAATCAGATCAGCTCATGAAGAGATACGGGTGCGACGCAGATCTCGGTGTGGTGATGAGGGCTTGGTTCCTGCGAATCTTTCATGATGCGACTTCGGGCCGCAAGGGTTTTTGCGTGCTTTGCTCTCATCTTTTTCATGAAAAAAACAGGGCTCGGAACTTAGTCCAGAGCCCTGTTCAGAAACTGGCGGAGAAGGGGGAATACTCAAACGAGCGCGGGACAAGGGTTTGAGGAGGGGTTTTAGAAAAAGAACCACCAAAAGAACCACCGGCGAGAAAAAGTGTTTTTACCGTGTTTTTTTGCTTGTTGCGTTGCGTGAGTCTCTTGCCACGCGGCTCAGGAACTCGCGTAGCGCAGCGATAGGGTACGCTGTTATCCCCGGGTAGCCCACAGGATCAGGAAAGCCGCTCTCGATCGCCCAGCGTCGTAATGTTGACTCAGATGCGCCGAAAGCCGCGAAAACCTCCTCTTGCGTCAGAAACGCATAATCGGGAACGTTTGGGTCGAAGAGTATGGCGCGGATGCGAGCGCCATCAATCGACTTGTTTGATGTCATGATGTACCTCCTCACGCCGCCTGTTCAAGTCGTTCGTTCTTGGTGATCTTGCCTTCCTTCAGGAGCTCCTTGTAAAGCCTGAAAAGTCCCTTCGGCGTTACGTGCGCCGTGATCGACACGCTCAGTCCTTTTTCAGGGTGCGTGAAGTTCGACACGCGAGGGCGCAGGACGCCTTGCTTCACGCGGTCCGCGTAAGGTTCATTTTTCATTGTGATCCACGAGTGTGCGCGTAGCCAGTCAAAGAGGTGCGTGGCCGGATAGCCGAGCGTCTTTGCCGCTTCACGTATGAGCATGTCACCGTAGGATGCTTCTACCCTCTCAGCAAAGGCGACCTTCGGAGCGTCTTCCGCGACTTGGTGTTCAAGCGCTGCTTGCTTCTCCAATGAAGAGGCGAGCTGTCGCAGCGCCGTTGGATAGTCCGGCAACGCCGGAGCGGTAGCCTTGGCCTTCGCGATCTTTTCGCACTCAATGAAGTAGAGGCGGGCTTGCTTGCCTTTCGCATTTCGTTCGACCATTGCCAGTTCTTTTGCCATGCCGAGGGAAACGGAAAATTCCTTGCTCGGACGACCGCCAGAACTTTCGCTCAAAAATGAGCAAAAGTCCGTGTTCTCGACAAAGCCGAAGTCTTTGATGCGACGAGCTATCCAGTCCTTGAACTCGGTCTTGACGCCGAGGAACGCATGAAGGTCACGCGCGTTGACGGTCTGGATTTGTTCGCCGCCAATGGTTGCCGCACTCAGTGCGATGATTTCGGTCATGGGTTCTCCTTAAAACGGTACTTCGCCGTCGTCATATGTCTGGGCTTGTTCTTGCACGCGTGAACGTCTTGCCGGTTCGGCCTGTTGCTGTTGTGCTCGATCCTTCGCACTCTGGACGAACTGGAAGTGCTCGCAGATGACTTCTGTCACCCATCGGTCGGCGCCGTTTTTGTCTTTGTACTTTCTCGTTTGAAGACGGCCACGTACCCAGATCGGCGAACCCTTGTGCAGATACTCGGCAATTGTCTCGGCAGTCTTGCCAAATGCGACGACGGTGTTCCAGTCTGTGACGTTTTCGTATTGACCGTCCGCGTTTTTCACTCTACGGTTTGTGGCGACGGCCAGGGAAACGAAAGCGAGGTTGTTCGTCCCATATCGGAGGTCAGGGTCGCGGCCAAGGCAGCCGCAAATGGTCACTTCGTTGATGTTCAGCATTGTTGTTCCTTTGAAATTCGGTTGATTTGTCGTTCGATCTTTTCGTGCATTACCCGGTCGACCTTGGCGCTGAAGCCGGGAATCAGAATGCGGAGCTGACTGATCATTACGAGGCAGTCGGCGCATTCCTCTGCAAGGTCGTTTTCAAGCACGGTGATGCACCGGTACTTGCCGCCGGATGCTTCGGCTTGTCGTGCGAGCGCAAGACGTGAAGCCGCAGTTGCAGCCTCTCCGAACTCTTCGGCAGCCTTGAGCGTCTGATGGTCTCGCCCGTAGTGTCTGGCAATGTCTTTCAGTTCTTCGTCGATCATTCTTCGTAGTCCTCACACCAAGGACGGAAAGAAAGCTGATACCTGCTGACGTCCAGCTGTCGATTGTGCTCGTCGAACCAGTCCCGTCCGTTGAAGTACGCGTACATGCAGAATCCTTTGTGGTCGTCACGAGGGACGAGGCTGATCTGGTAGTGCCCGCGTTCCGGGCGCTCTTTCTTAAAGGAGCGCCATTGTTCGTTGTCATGTTTGTTCATTCCTGCTCCTTGATCTCTTCAATGTCCTGCCACTCGATCCGGACGTGCGCGAGGCATGCGCCTATCCATATGCCGACCGTGATGCCCTCGGCAAGCTCGCGATCTGTTATTCGACCGGCTTTGTGAGCATCCGCAAACGCGGCTGCATACTTGTTCAGACGTTCGTGGAATTTGCCACCGGACAACGTCTCTAGTTTTCTTCGCGCTTTTTCGTCGCGCAGTTGAAATGTCATTCGATCAATCCTTCCTCTTTCATGACGCGGACCGGCTTCAGGTGGTGCTTCATAACGTAATGAAGCGCTTGGTCCATCTCTTTGTAGGTGAAGCCCTTGAACAGCTCGATCAGGTTCGGCAGCAGGGCTTCTGCTTGCAACAAGTTTTCTTTCGCAATCACGTGCTTCTCTTGCCAGATGCGCCAGGCCGCGTCGACCTGACGCCATGCCGGCTCAATCTCACGCCTGAACTCTTCGCCTTCTTCGAGGTCGTAGGACAGGCGGTCAGCTAGAAGTAGAAGCCCAATCAAATAAGCCCACGATTCATACGTGGGCTCCGTTCTGAAGGACTGCAGGTGAATGCGGTAGTCGAGCTCGATGCTGGCGGCTGCGCGGTCTGACAGTCCCTTGTTCGCCGAGATGTCGAGCATGTCGAGGTAGCCGATGCGGTGCCTCCTTGGGTCGTACTTCTTCGTGCGCTTTTTCTTCGGTTTCTTACTGGCAGTCATCAGAATTGCCCCCTGATCTGAGACGCGAATGCAGGTATTGTGCGAGGCACCTCTGGCGGAAGCGTGAGGCGATAGACCTCTCCTGTAGCGCTGTTCATGTACTCGGAAACTCGCCACTTCTTTTCTTCCGTGTCGAGGCGCGCGTCCGCTGCCAAGAACGCGAAGAAAACGACCGTGATGACACAGTCTGCACCGAAGAAAAAGCCCTGAACGAAATCCGAATGGATCGGCAGTAGAGCGGCGATCCACATCAGGCAGAACATGGTGACGTTTCTCCACTCAGAGATCATTCTCTCGATCAGGCTTTTGATGAAGAAGGCCGTCAGTTCGGTTTTTGAGTGAGGTCTCATTCCGCGTCCTCCTTTTCCAACTGTATGCGGATCGAGCGATAGTCCTTCAGCTTCCCGACCGCGTAGGACAACTTGCGGATGGCCGCATCGACCTCCTCCATGGTCGGAGGAGGTCGGCCCTTCCATTCATTTCGACACGACGTGGCGCATGCCGCGATGGCTTCCAGTGCAAAGAGCGCACGGCGACGATGTTCTCTTTCGTGCCTCATTCCTCATCCTCCTTCTGTTTGACGAAGTAGCCAATCGGGAAAAGCGTTGGCGCGATCTTTCCCTTGGCCGGGACGTGGAGGATGTAGAAGCCACCCAGCGTACCTTTTGTATCGACTGGGTACAGGAACAACTCTCCGTCACACTCCGACTCAGCCTTGCGCATATCTTCCAGCGTCGCGCCGATGTGGCATGCGACCCGCTTGCGGATTTCCTTTTTCATTTCGACTGGCATTCTTCGTCCTCCTTGATCTTCGATATCAGGAACGTCTTGAGCAAGAGTGCAGCATCGTCTTGCGAAACCTTGCTCACGTCCTCAGTAACCTTCTGGAAGATCGGCTTTGCTGCTTGGTTCAAGATGACGCAGGTGCGGGCTATCTCGTTCGTCGTAAAGTGGACTTCATAATGCCTGCCGTTCACGTAGAATCCGTAGCCCCACATATTCTGAGTGCCCTTGATTTCGCAGTTGAGGCGCTGCATCTGTACCCCTACCCACTCCGTTTGGGCCTTTTGGAAAGCCTTTGCGTCCTTCGCTGCCCGCAGGATCGAATTCGCGATTTGCTCGGCTTCGAAGTGCCACATGTCGGCGATATATCCCCCTTCTTTGACTAGGACTCTTACAGAGGCCCCGCTCCTTTCAATAAGCGCGAGAAAGTCACGATCCTCGTCAAGCGTGTTTTCGTTGCTTTCGATTTTGGCTCGCTCGATTGTGAGTGCGTAGTTGCAGACGGAGTGGGCGATATTCTGGAGGACTTCCTTGTGTTCGCTTTTGTGGCTTTCGAAGGCGATCAAGAGAGCAGATTCGACGAGGAGAGAAGTGTCGATGTCGTCGATCCGGTTGTCATACTGATTGTTGATGTCGAACAGAGCGGACCGGATGATTTCATGGGAGGTTGCTTTTCTAAGCATGAGTTTCTCCTTGTAGAGATAGTGGGTTAACTGTTTTCGTGGATTTCGTCGTCAACGACTGGGCCTTCGAGATACTGATCTGCAGCGGTGCCCTTCTCGATGAACTCGCCTTCGATGAAGTCCTGCTGCGTGACGGCCTCGCCACGGTCTGACTTCTCGTCGATCTCGACGGCGCGGACGGCCTCGATGCTGACGGGGAGATACTTGAAGAGGCGACGAATTACGGTCTTCTTTGCCATCTCGTCCCAATGCGAGGACCAGGGGCCAGAGGTGCCGGCTTTTGAGGTCTTGCGCACAGCTTCAATCTCTGCGCGAGACATAACCTCGAATTGAACCCCGCCGCCCTTGAGCTTCGCGACGGCATAGACGTGAGTGACATTTCCTCGATCCGCAACCGATGCAGGGATGTGCTCGATGTCCGGATCAAGACCGAGCTTGTAGTTGAATGTGTCCTGTTCGTGCACGCAGTAGGCGGAGAGGCTGACGATCTGTCCGGATCGACGTGCGAGGTCGATCATTCCTCGGTAGCCGATGATGAGCTGGGCGTTCGGACGACCAGACTTGTCTTTGCCATTCCCGAAGGGCAGCAGGTAGCAATGCCCGAGCGCGGAACCTGGCTCAAGGCCGAGAGCAGCGCACTGGAGGACTGCGCCGTAAAAGCTCTCAGGGGCGCACTTCAGAAGAGCCGGTGCCTTGCGGCACTCAGTCATGACGATGCGCGTCAGGCGATCAGCAGTCATGCTCTTCGGAAGTGCCAGGGCCATCTGCGCCTGAAACTTTTTCGAGCGCACGACGTCGATGACGGTTGCGGCTTTGACCTGTTGCACGACGGCGGTCTGTGCGGCGGCAGGTGCGACCTGCGATTTGAGAACGTCAGTAGTTGACATGAGTTTCCTTTTTAAGCGAGTCGAAGGATTCGGGTGGAGGTGGTCTGTACGAAATCTGCGTACAGGTCAGGGTGTTCTTTCTTGAATGCAGTGGATGCGAAGCGGGAGCTGTTCTGCGCCTTGTAGGTCACGGCCTTCTCGCCGCCAATGAGTAGTCCTGACTTCTCGCCGATGGCTAAAATCACGCGGTTTGCGACGGCCTTTTCCTGGTCTTGGAGCTCCTTGATGCGCTCTCTGATCGTGCGCAACTCGCCAATGTCGGCCGCTTCATCGTTGCTGGCCTCGACCATCTCGCCGTCATCGCGGGCGTACAGCTTCTTGATGTCGTCGGCATTGATCGGATCGGGAGGGACGTCAGCGAGGACCTTCTTGAACCAGAAGGCGTGGCACTTTTCGACGATGGCTTTGATCACGTCCTCGTCGCGCCGCACTTCGTACATTCGGAAGTCTTGTCCGCCGATGAGAACAGCGACATAGAACTTCTTGATTCCGGTAACGGCCATGTACCACTGAATCTGCGTTTCGTAGTAGAGCGGAATCTGGTGCTCGGTGACGACATTGCCGGACACGATCTCAGCTTTCTGCGAAGGTCCCCACTTGTCAGCCATGAAGGCGTTGGCGGTCTTGCATTCAAGGCCAACGTCGGTCGAAAGCATGAGGCTTGTTTCGGCTGCCTTTTCGGGCTTGTGGACGCGGACCGTCTTAGCAATCTGCTCGTTGACGATCGCCCGGTCGATGTTGCCGCGCATCCAGCCTCCCTCGCCGGTTGAGAGTAGGAAGTTCACGCGTTGAATTTTCATTCCGGTGCGCTTGCTGAACTCTTTTGCAACCACGTCTTCAAGCGTCGTTCCCCAGTAGGCTGCCTCACCTGCCTGTGAGCCTTTTGTCTTGCCGGTCTTCTCTTCCCACAAGCTCAATGGCGTCTTGTAAGGGTTGAGTCCGAGGACCGTTGCAACGTCTGAGCCGCCGATGCCCTTCGTGCGTTCTTGCAGCCAGGCATCGCGTTCCATCTCTGCAGTCTTAATTGCTGCCATTCAAAACTCCTTGAAAGAGCGCGGCCGCGACAATTGCGAGCGCTCCTACGAGAACAACGACCTTCCAGATCAGCGAGGGCCGTTCACACGAAAAAGGCTCGACGTTCTGCCGAGCCTGCTTTGCTGCGCGCCGCTGCTCGAGCGGTCGCTTTCGAGTAATTCGTTTCATGTCGAAATCCTGGGGGATGTGGTCAATCGTCTTGACTGGGTCTGAGTAGCTCATTGTGTTACCTTGAAAATCCCGCGTTGAAAAGCTTTGTAGACTGCTTCTGCGGCAGTTCTCGCGCAAAGCACGCTCATCATTTCTTCGTGGTAGTACTTGACGGTCGTTATCGCGATGCCCATCTTTTCGGCGATTTCGCGTCGTCTGAGACCTTTCGCGACGAGCGTGAGGTACTCGATTTCGCGCGGTCTCAGGTTTTTGCGCGGTTCTGCCTTCATTCGAGCACCTCGCCTTCGTCTTCGTCATCTTCGTCGTAACCGTGTTCGTCCTCGTCTTCTTCGTCAGGGTCGGGGCCGCACCATTTTTCGTAGTCGTCAGGACCACATCCGTCAGGGTAGTTCCATGCCATGCCGATCTCCTTAGTCAAAAATCCAGTGGTAGAGAGTGGCCGCAGCCATTGCCGGCAGGATCACTAGGCCGAAGAATCCGAGAAGGCCTTCGAGGCCATCGATGAGGTACCCGAGTACGCCAGAGCGCTGAGGCTCGGTACCGTCCGTGCCGAAGTAGGTCCGCTTCGCCAGGTCGTCGAGGTAAGTAATAAAGCGCTTCATGACGCCTCCGATAAAAAGAAAAGACATTCATGCGCTCCCGTCACCTTGGTGACTAGTCAGGTACCCAAAGGAGAGCGGGACAGAAGCGCGTGAATGCCTTCTTGTGAAGAAAGGTGGGGGAGCGGCGGTGTCCCCCGAAGTCGTTACGGAAGTTCGTCCATGACGCACTGGACGTTGCAGGCGACCTGCTCGTACTTCTCCGCTGCGGGACAGTGGATGACGGTCGGCTCGGTCTTCATGTAGAAAGCGAGCGCGGCGGCGTTCGCGATGCTCATGAGCGCGTACTCGTGGACATCAGCTTCGCTGCAGGTCTCGCGACCGATCGAACGGAGGTGATGCGCCAGTCGGGCGTCGAAGTCGTTGCGCTTCATTCTTCGTCCTCCTCGTCGTCATCGTTGAGCAAACCAGTCAGAAGGTCGTCAGCGGAGTTGAGTGCACCGATGTACGCATCGTCGTCGCCCCGGATGTAGGCCTTAGCGGCCTCATCCATGAAGTCTTTGATGTACTCGAGGTAGTCGAGCTTGTCCTTGTCCGTCATTGTGTTCTCCTAGTACACCGTCCCGCGTGTCGCTCTTTGCGGGTGCCCGCGAGACGGCGATAAAAAAAAGCCCCCGGCGTGTGCCGAGGGCTAAGAAAAGCAAAGAAGGCTCTTTCAAGCCTCTGCCTTTAGGCAGGGGTTATTGACATTAGCGAACTGACTCTAGAGGGCTCTTTTGCCACCTGTTAGCCAGTAGCTCGAAATCCTGAAAATAAGTAGTGTTACCGTGGGTGGCGCGTAGGGTTTCGATGAAATCTTTCGTCATTTGCCAAGAGCGCATTACATTGCTGTACTGCATTCTCTTGAAAACTTCTTCGTCAAAAGTTCCCATGTTAACGCCGGACGATAAGAATTCCAGATTGTTGAGGACAACCAAAATCGCGGCCCTATCGTCGGTATCATTGTCAACGAAATGTTTCAATGACGACTGGTTCTCTTTGTAGAGCTGGCGAACACGTTTGTCGGCCGCAATCAGACGCTCATCATGGGAGCGATCCAACAGCATTTGGATCATCGCAGATCGTCGTGCGTTTTGGGTTGTATGCCGGTAGAGCCTCGCCGCATATATGGCTGAAACAGATACGCACATAGCCTCAACAAAAGCGAGAAGATTTTCAATTGATGACAGGAAAGCCAGAATTGCGTCCCAGAGGCTTGGCTCAGCTACCGTTCCAGCCATCGCGATTATTTCTCATATCTACTACCTCACGAAGTTGAAGATGTGGGGTTAAGCCCATAAGGAGACTTTATCTTACCTACGCATGGCTTCAGAGTAACTGCGGGTTAACCCTTAATTTCAAAAGCCCATCCAAGCGTCCTCTCGCCAGTCTCCTACGCTTGAACACATGCGAGAAGGCGCTTGAATCGGCTTTCGATCAGGTCGCGACTGCGCATCGTCTGCGCTCAGGCCGCTCGGGGCTAACATGCCCTCTGTCCGAAGACTGATCCTGATCTAGCTCGTGGGGCGAGCATCCGTCGCTTTCAGGTGGTCCCCATCCCAACCGCACTGGAAGATGCCCTCCAGCCGTCCGCGCACTTTTCATACGCGACCTTTGCGACTACCGTTCCGTCGCGTGATGCGCTCCCGACAGACCCTTCTGTCCAGGATCGCACCCGTTTGGCGGGCGGTCCCCGACGCAGCTAAGCGCCGAGATTTGCTGTGTCTGCTCAAACGTCCTCGCATGAGGGCGCTTGAGTAGACCGCCTGAACAACAGGCGGAGAATTCGTTCACTCAAGAATCGTGAGAACCAGTACGGCAATGGCCGGGATGGCGAGCATCGCGCCGAAGAACAGGTTGACGCCGAACTCGATCGTGTCTTCATCCGTGAGCGTGCGCGGGTCGGTGCTAGGCGTCGAAGCGAGGAAGAAGTTGGTGAGCTCGGACATGATTGACTCCTAGAGAGACTGGAGGATGTTGTTGACGTTGCGGGCGACTTGCAGGTACTTCTGAGCGATCGCCCTTTGTGCCCTTACCGAGGGCGTTGTGAGCATGTAGGACGTGAGCTCCTGTGCGGCCTTGAAGTCCGCCATTGCGACGACCAGCACGTCATGGACGAGGCATTTGTCGCGGCCGAGACGGTTCAGGCGGATGGCCAGCACTTGATCGAACTCGGCGGCCTTCATGCCTGCTCCTGTCGGATGAGGCGGTAGATCTGAATCGCGATCGAGTACTCCATGGAGTCCGTCTCGACCTTCATGTCGCTCGCGAAGGCATCGTCGTGGGACGACGTGAAAGAACGGGACGTGATGACGAAGAAGTCCGCCAGATCGTCGAGAAGGCAGGCGGCCGCGAAGGGGCTGCGCTTGGCGATGTCGCGGACGAGCTCTCGCACGTCCTTGATGTCGAGCTTCTGAAGCTCTTCGGTGATTAGGTAGAGATCCGCCTCATCGGGGCCGTAGGCGCGGGAGATGCGGGCGTCGATGCAGGCGCGGAAGTCGTCGAAGGTCATTGCAGTTCTCTTGCAGAAAATCGGAAAATCGTTTGTGTTTTCCGTAGTCCTTATATTACGGTAACCCGTAATTTGCCTGCAGGCAAAAGTTTCGGTTTCCCGCAATGCATTTAACCGAAATCAAAGAAACATAAAAAAGCCCGCGCAAGGCGGGCTATAGGACGGTGGAAGGTGGTATGGGCGTTAGAGCCAGCTACCGCCGGAGCGGTCGCGGACGCGGCCGATGAGGTGGAATGTCTGCATGTCGGCGCCGGAAATCGTCTCGTCGGGCACCTCCGGATTGAGCGACTGGATGAGCAGTCCATTGATGAGGGAGCGCAGGACCTTGACCCTCATCTTGCCGTGAATCATGAATACGTAGACCTTGCCGCTGATGATGTCGGTCGGCGTGCAGTCCACAAGGATCTTGTCGCCGTCCCACAGGTAGGGCTCCATGCTGTCGCCGTGGACCTCGAAGGTCTTGCAGTTCTCGGGGTTGATCTGGTGAAGCTGAAACCACGAGCGGGGCTTGATGAAGCCGCATTCCTTGCCGTCAACTTCTTCAAAGACGGGGTTTTCGTTGCCGGGGCCGGCAGATGCTTGCACATGGTACTGAGGGATCACGATGTAGTTAGGGTCTGGGAGCGCCGCGCCTTCGCCAGTGTCCTCATAGACCTGTACCGAGGTCGAGCGCATGGCGCCGATGCCTTCAGCGAGCCAGGACGCATTGACGCCGAGGTACTCGGCTGCGCGTAGGGCGTGCTTGTAGTTGATTGCCTTCGTCTTTCCCGAGAACCAGTCCGTCATGGATGATGGACTCAGACCGCAGTGCTTTGCGAGGCCGGCCTTGTTCTTGTAAGGGGCGGTCAACTGGGCGGCCTCAAGAGCTTCCGCCAATCGTGTCGAGAGCGTGCTCATAGTCTTTCTCCGTGTCTAGGTTTCGGCATACCTTAAACATAGTTGAGGGTGTGTTGTCTGTCAATTACGGAATGCCGTATACTAGTTCCGTAACCTCCTTTCAACTTTCCGAACTGATATGCAAGAGAACAAGCTCAAAAAGCCGAGAAGGCTCGATCCTGCCTTCAGCGCCCGCGTCATCGACGAGCTGGGCGGCACCAGCGCTGTCGCTCGTATCTGCGGCGTCACGCCGTCAAGCGCCAGTGAGTGGAAAGTGGACGGCATCTCTCGCGGCTACTTCATGTACCTGCGCGAGCGCTTCTCCCACCTTCCCATCATGCGCGAGAAGACCGCGCGCGACTTCTGATCCGACTGTCGGAGGTCCTATGAACTACTACCCGCACAACATCGGCGACTTTGCCATTGAGACGAAGTACATGACCTTTGAGCAGAAGGGTATCTACGTCGACTTGCTCGACCGCTATCTATCCACTGGCAAGCCACTGGCTACCCAGTGGGTCGCGGCAATCGAGCGACTGGCTAGCGACGGTGCCGTGAAGTCGGTTTTGACCCTCTGTTTTGAGGAAAAAGACGGCTTCTACTACCACGCAGGGTGCGAAAAACTGCTCGCTGACTATGCCGCAACGGTCGAAAAGAACCGCCGGAACGCCAGAAGTCGCTCGAAGAGGACTTCCGAAACCGTTGAAGACGAACAGTTTGAAGCCAGTGGCAACCTAGTGGCAGCCCAGTCGCTAGCCACTGGGGTACCTAACCAAGAACCAATAACCAGTAACCAGAAACCAGAAAAAGAGGAAGCGCGGTCAAAGCCCGCGCGTCGTCCCGCGCCGAAGCTTGTCAAGCCGGAAGGCGTCTCGGACGGGGTCTGGGATGAATGGCAAGCCCTCAAGCGAAAGCTTTGCAAGTCCTGCTCACAGCGCATGGTCGACGCGATTGCCCGTGAAGCCAAAAAGGCAGGCATGACGGTTGAGGAGGCAATGGTCTATCAGCTCGAAAAAGGCTGGAAGGGCTTTGAGGCCGAATGGGTCCTCCGTGACCGAGGGCAGTTTTCCGATCAACCCAAATCTCAAACCAAATTCGTCCTCCGCGAAAAGCGGCAGGAAGACCGCAGATACGGACTTTGAACATGCAGCAGATTTCTGAACTTTCGCAAGCCATCCCGGCATCGAAAACCGAAACGTTTACTTGCCCCATTCACGGTGACATGGTCTATGAGACCTATCGCCTGCCAGATGGATCCTGGAAGGCTCCGTACTGCCCGAAGTGCCGAGCCCTCGAGCTCGAGCATACCCAGCTCATCAACCGCCTGAAGTCCGAGAACGACACTCGAGCCAAGGAGCTTCGCCAGACGTTCTCGACGCCTCTCCCGCTCGACTATGAGTTCGCGTCTTTCGACACCTATTTCCCCGAAAGCGACGAGGAACGCAAAAACATCGCCGTCTGCCGACGCTTCGCAGAGCGCTTCATGGAGCGTGAGCTCGAGCGTGAAAAGGCTCATGAAGCTCAACAGCACGACTGGCAGACGCTCAACTCTATTGGGCTTTTCTTTCAGGGTAACTACGGCTCCGGCAAGACGCATCTGGCTTACTCGATCCTCAAGCGCCTGCAGGCCGACGGTATGACCGGCTTCTACATCACGATCCCCGATCTCTTTGACCGCCTCTCCGACCGCGTGAACGTGATCGACCTTCCGAAGATGATGGCCAAGCTCACCATGGTGACCTGTCTCGTCCTCGACGAGATCGGTGTCCAGTCCGGCAGCGAGTATGAGAAAAAGCGCCTCTTCCAGATCATCGATGGTCGCATCAAGAACGGCCGCCCCACGATCCTCATCAGCAACCTTGACCGCGACGAACTCAAGGCGCTCCTTACGCCGCGCGTCATGAGCCGCATCAAGGCCAGTGTCTACCCGCTCACCTTCACGGGCCGATCCCGTCGAATCGAAGTGGCCAATAACAAAGCCGAGGACATCTTCTGATGAATCAACCCAACAAAAAGCCCACGGACTTCACATTCTTCGAACTCTGCGACCGTTACCCCGTCTTTTCTGACATCGACACGAGGAATCGGCAGGCTACAGAGCTCTGGGATGAGGTCACTGGGGATCGAATCCAAGTCGAGACGGTCGGCACCACGACCAGAGTCAAGAGAATCCGCGCAGGAGAGGACCGTGCTTTCGTCCTCGAGGTCTTCAAGGCATCGAGCCGAGACGCGGCACGAAACAAGCACTACGGCGTCGTAGGACGCATCCAGAGACAGGGGATCTAGACGCGGGAAGAAAGCGCACATGAAAACAAAGGAGAGAACAATGGCCCATTCGGGCACTGTCGAGATGTTGAACATGACGGCTTCTCCGTGGGGTGGTTGTCGGACGTGTTGGCGAACACACCTCACTCATCCCACGGGGGGCCTAAAAAGGAGGAGTCATGAAAGAAAGTGACGAATACCGCCTCGGACGATCTGCCGCATTGCGTGGTGAGTCGATGGCGAAATACCAGAGCCTCACGGCTCGAATGAATCCCAAAAAGAGAGCAGCCTTCGTGCAGGGCTACTTCGATGGGCAAAAACAAAAGGAATTCACATCAAAGAAATCAAAGTGAGCTGGCAACTTGAGACGGCCTCCGGGGAACCCGTGACGGTCTATCTCTGCCAAAGAACTGGAGAAGGTTTCTCCAGCCCACTCTTTCGACCAAACGGCGAGATGTTCGTCGGGATCGAGACTGACTCCGGATTCTGGGTGGCTGAGGCGCCCGTGGATGACACCGAAGTCGAGGAACTCAAAGAGATGGCCGTCCGTCAGCTCTGCGAAACATGAACCAAAAGGAATGACAGCAATGAATTTCACAATCGAAGGACTCCCAAAAGGAAAAGGAAGGCCGCGCTTCACTCGCAGCGGCCACACGTACACGCCGGACACGACGCGCAAGTATGAGGCGCTCGTTACGGCCAGGGCAAAGGAAGCCATGATCGGCAAGAGAAAGATCGAAAAGCCGAATGCGGTTCGGGTAGACATCCTCGCCATCTTCCCTGTGCCCTCGTCATGGTCCAAGAAACGCCGCACAGCGGCTCTGCAAGGTGTCGAGCATCACGTCTCAAAGCCGGACCTTGACAACGTACAGAAGGCGATTCTTGACGGCATGAACGGGATCGTTTTTGAGGACGACTCGCAGGTGATCGACAGCCGGACCAGAAAGGCGTACGGACCCGAGCCGGGTGTAAAAGTTTTTATTGACGAGGTGAAGCATGGATGATGCTGACCGAGCTGCCAGAAGCGATGAGTGGATCATGCGCGCGGCAATTGAGGAGAGAAAGCCCGAGGGACCGAGCCCGGTTCTCGTGAGCCTTTGTTTGAACTGCGGAAAGGTCATTGAGAGAGTGGCTGCATCCGCGAATGGAGTGAAAAACGTTCGACGCTGGTGTTGTGCCACTTGTCGTGACGAATGGGAAGAGGAACATGAACGCTGAAGAAAAGATTCTCGAAGACCGTCTGCTTAACTGGGGGCGATGGAACCAAGACCCGAAGCGGCAGGGACGCTCTCCGTTGTGCGCCTTTATGGAAGCCGTGCCGGACGATGATAAGGACAATGACCTGCCTGTCGAACGGCATGACGGACCGCCGCCGGTGGATGTCAGCGATGCCCTGCTTGTGCAAAGGGCGTGGGAACGACTCCCGGTTGCACCAGAGCGCTACAGAAAGGCGAAGATGGTTGTCGGTGTTGCATACGCCTTCAACGTGCCTTTCATGGACCTGAAGCGCATCCTGAGGAAGTATCACCGCATCAATCTTCACGAGCGGGAGTTTGATGGACTGGTAGAGATGGGCAGGAAGATGATTCGAAACAATCTGCTCAAACTCGAAGGAATGCCGCCTAAATGAGTTATACTAAAAGGACAATTTGAAGCTGTGTGATCAGCGGGGCCGTTTTCTGGGATAGGTGCATCTTCAGAAAACGGCATGCCTTTTTGCGTAGGCGGGTTCGAAACCCAGATGTAAGCCTGTAGGAGTGATCCTGCGGGCTTTTTTCGTTTACAACACCGCGCAAGCCTAGCCGGGGACGGATTGTCCCCAGGAAGCTCACTCCGCGCGGTTACCTTTTCGCTACCTTAGGGCAGTTTGCTCCGAGGTCGGGGCGGGGAGAAATCCTCGCCCTCTAATTCCTTGGGTTACCTATGAAGAAAGCTATTGTGGCGGCCATTGCGGTCGCCTTTTTCGTTTCTACAGCTGCGGAAGCACGAGGTGGTCGTGGGTTCAGCGGCGGTCGTTCGTTCTCCCGTCCTGCTCCTACGAAGAGCTATGCACCGAAGCGCACGACAGTCGTGAAGAAGAACACGACCGTCATCAACCAGACTGTGAATCAATCTGCTCCTGCCTCTTCCGGCGGTGGCTTCTGGAGTTCTCTCTTCGGTGCGACCGCAGGATCGATGGCCGGCAACGCTATCTACGATGCTGTGACTGATGACAAGAGCCAGACGCCTGTGCAGGCTCAACCTCAGCCTCAGCCCGCTCAGTGATGGGGCGTCGAATGAGCGACGGAGAGAGCTTGGGTCCTCCCGGGGCTTTTTGACTCATGCGGGTCGGACGAACCCCGAAAACGGTCTAGATGCAATTTTCAAAAGGGTGTTCATGAACATTTCACTTTACGCTTTCCGTGAACGGTTTACGCCTGCCGGTGCCTGCCGGTATTGAAGCGAGAGCGCGAACGCGTGAAGATGGAATCAACAAACAAATAACGAGGTGTTGGCATGGCGAACGGCGTCAGCATGCGAGAGTTTGCACGCCAAGTCGGACGTAGTGCCGCATACGTTAGCGGGAAATGCAAGACTGGCGAGCTGCCTCTTGTCGACGGAAAGATTCCGTTAGAAGAAGGCCTGAAAGCCTTCAAGGCTCTGGTCAAGTCTGAAGAAAAGAAAAAGGCGAGCCGCCGCACGTCCAGAAGGACGGCGGAAGTGTTCACGGGCGATGACGAAGACGACAAGCAAATATCGTCTGCGCTGAATGTTAACGAGGCGTTCAACAAGGCCCGGCTCGCAAAAGAGGTCGCGACCGCAAAGATCAAAGACCTCGAGTACAAAAAGCTCAAGGGTGAATACGTTGCAGTTGCTGAGGTTGAGGCGGACGCGAGGGAGGCAGCAGCGATGCTCCGAAACTTCGCGATCTCCGCCCCGACTCGTTATTCAGCGCTGCTTGAAAACAGAACGCAGCGCGAAGCTGAGGAAGTCCTTGAGGACATCTTCCGCGACCTTCTGAAAACGATCAACGACTCGCACTTTGCAAAGGGGGGATGAGATGGGCATTTGGTCCAAGGTGTGGGCGCAAGCCTGTCGTCCGATCTCTCGTTTGACTGGGAGCCAGTGGGCCGACAGGTTTCGCGTCGTCGCTTCCGGTACGTCTCCTGAAGCGGGCATGTGGCGAACGAGCAGAACGCCCTACCTGCAGGAGCCTATGGACTCTGCGACGGACAGGCGCACGGAAATCGTCGTCATGTGTTGCTCTTCACAGCTCGGCAAGTCGGAAATGCTCCTGAACATCATGGGCTACTACGCCGACCAGGAGCCGGCTCCTCAGCTCATGCTCCAGCCGACCGTCGAAATGGCGGAGGCTTTCTCAAAGGAGCGCATCGAGCCCATGTTCCAAAACTCCCCGGGCCTGCAAGGCAAGCTCGAAGAGGGAAAGGACGGTCGCGGCTCTGCGAAAAAGTCAAGCACGACGATTCGCATGAAGCATTTCCCGGGAGGCTACCTTGCTCTTGTCGGCGCGAACTCACCGGCAGGTCTTGCGTCTCGTCCGATCCGTGTTCTTCTTTGTGACGAAGTTGACCGATACGGAGTGACGAAGGAAGGCGATCCTCTGAAGCTTGCTATTCAACGAACGCAGAACTTCGGGAACAGAAAGATCATTCTTGTCAGCACGCCGACGATCAAAGGCGCGTCGAAGATCGACGACTGGTACGAACGCAGTGATCAACGTCGCTTTTTTGTCAAGTGCCCTCATTGTGGTGAGGAACACGTCCTTCAATGGGCGAACGTCACTTGGCAGAAAGATGATGAAGGGAACGCGTTGCCGATGACGGCAAGTATGCATTGTCCGGAGTGCGGCTGCATAACGAGAGGCGCGTACAAGCCCGACCCGAAGCTGCTGCAGAGCGGACGTTGGATTGCAACGAACCTGGGCAGCAAGATCAAGGGCTATCACGTCAACGCGCTCTATTCGCCTTGGGTCAATTTGCACGACCTGGTGGAGGAGTTCGTTTCCGTGAACCACAACCGCGACAAACACGGTTTGATGGAATTTGTGAACCTGAAGCTCGGTGAGGCATGGGAAGAAATCAACCCAGATGCCGACAACTGGGAGCAGTTGTACAACCGGCGCGAAAGCTATCCGGCAAACGGCGTCCTCCCGGAAGGCGTCTTGCTTCTGACAGCCGGCATCGACGTTCAGCATGACCGACTGGAATGCACGGTCTACGGATGGGGCGTTGGTCGAGAGTGTTGGGGCATTGAGCACCGAGTGCTTTATGGCCGTCCGGATGATCCGCGAACTTGGCAGCAGCTCGATGCGGTCCTACAGCGTCAGCATTCGATGCCGAACGGCGTCAACGTTGCAGTTGCTTGTGCCTGCGTCGACTCTGGTGACGGTACCTACACAACGAATGTCTATCAATACACAAAGGCTCGCGAGCGGATGCGCGTCTTCTCTGTGAAGGGGCGCGGCGGCATCGGTGTTCCGTTCATCAACACGCCGACGAAGAGCAACGCGATGAAGGCAACGCTCTTCACGCTTGGCGTTGATAGCGGTAAGTCGCTCATCATGAATCGGCTTTCAGTGCAGGAGCCAGGTCCAAACTTCGCCCATTACGCGGCTCAGGAAGATCGAGGCTTCTCTGAAAACTTTTTCAAGCAACTCACAGCAGAGGTGCTTGACAAACACTTCGAAAAAGGCGTCGTAAAGATGGCGTGGAAGAAAATCCGCGAACGAAACGAAGCCCTGGACTGCGCGGTCTACGCGACTGCCGCACTCGAATTGCTGAACCCGAACTTCGAGTTCCTCGCCGACTTCTATCAGAATGGTGGGGCACTCAGACAGCAGACTGCTCCCCGCAAGCCGCGAGGGACGCTGTCGAAGGGAATAACCGTGTAAGGAGTTGCAAGTCTAGTGCGACAAGAGAAAACGAAGATCGAATACATCAACGTTGACGATCTGAAAGCGTACGAGCGAAATGCTCGAACGCACAGCGACGAGCAGGTACAGCAAGTCGCAGAATCGATCAAAGAGTTCGGGTTCACAAATCCCGTTTTGATCGACGAAAACAATGAGCTCATTGCAGGCCACGGTCGATCAATGGCCGCGAAGTCGATCGGCATGAAGGAAGTGCCGGCGATCCGCCTGAAGGGGCTCACCAACGCGCAGAAGAAAGCGCTGCGCATCGCCGACAACCAGTTGGCACTCAACGCCGGATGGGATGAGGAGCTTCTCCGCATCGAGCTCGGCGAACTTCAGGAACTTGATTTCAACCTCGACGTCATGGGCTTCTCTGACGAGGAGCTCGACCTTCTTCTTGATGGGACCGGCTCGATTGATGACGACGAGGAGCACGGGCAAGATGCTGAGGAAATCGCGGAACCGTCAGAAGACCCGGTTGTCAAGCCAGGCGAACTATGGCTCTTGGGCGACCATCAGCTGTTATGCGGAGACTCGACGCGCATCGACGATCTTGTTCGCTTGTGCGAAGAAGGCAGCGTCGATCTGTATCTGACCGACCCGCCTTACAACGTGGCCTACGAAGGCGCGACGAAAGACAAGCTGACGATTCAGAACGACAACATGTCTGACGAGAACTTCCGAAAGTTCTTGGTGGACGCTTTCTCTACTGCCGACTTCGCCATGAAGCCGGGTGCAGCGTTCTACATCTGGCACGCGGACTCTGAAGGCTACAACTTCCGAGGTGCGTGCCGAGACAACGCATGGAAGGTGCGCCAGTGCCTCGTATGGAACAAGAACTCACTCGTTCTTGGGCGCTCTGACTACCAGTGGAAGCACGAGCCGTGCTTGTACGGCTGGAAGGATGGCGCAGGGCATGCGTGGTATTCGGACCGCAAACAAACGACGGTCCTTGAATTCAACAAGCCGTTGCGTAATGGCGAGCATCCGACGATGAAGCCGGTTGATTTGTTTGAGTACCAGATTGGCAACTCAACGAAGAAAGGCGACGTCGTGCTCGACAGCTTTGCCGGCTCAGGAACGACCGTCATTGCCTGCGAAAACACGGGGCGCAAAGCCAGAGCGATGGAGCTCGATCCGCGTTACTGCGACGTCATCATCAAGCGTTGGCAGGACTTGACGGGAGAGGACGCGGTTCGTGAAGACGGCGTGACTTTCAACAACTGCAAGTAATCACAAACAAAGGAGGCATCGGAATGTCTTGGATCACCATAGACGAGGCCCGCGCGAATCTGAAGATGTGGCTCGATGCCGAACGCGCGGTTGCCTCTGGCCAGTCGTACAAGATCGGAACCCGCAGTCTGACGAGGGCCTCGCTCTCAGACATTGCGGCTCGCATCAAGTACTGGCGAAACGAAATCGACAAGCTCGAAAACGGCCGCAAGGGGGCGCGTGTGATGCGTGCCGTCCCTCGCGATCTGTAAGGAGGCTTGCAAATGAATCTGCTTGACAAAGCAATCAGGGCGATCAGTCCTGAGCGCGCGTTGAAGCGTTATGAAGCCCGCCGAAAGCTCGAAATTCTCAACAGCGGATATTCGCGGCACGGTGGCTCATACGCAAAGAAGTCCCTGATTGGATGGCTATCCGGCGGGAGCGACGCGGACGCGGACATCGTGGACAACCTGGAGACGCTTCGCAATCGATCGCGAGACCTATACATAGGGTCGCCTCTTGCAACCGGTGCACTCAAGACCGTTCGAACGAATGTGGTCGGCTCCGGGCTTGCGCTGAATGCCCAGGTCGATGCGAAGTTCCTCGGCCTTACCGAGGAGCAGGCGAAAGAGTGGGAAGAAAACACCGAACGTGAATGGCGGTTGTGGTCTGAAAGCGTGAACTGCGATGCGGAAAGACGGCAGACGTTCTTTCAGCTTCAGTCCTTGGTGCTCCTTTCTGCGTTGATGAGTGGCGACGTCTTTGTGACGATGCCGATCATTCCGCGTAAGGGCTGTGCCTACGACCTGCGCATTGGCCTCATCGAAGCCGACCGCGTGTGCGATCCGCTGAACCCTCCGACGACAGCAAATGTCCTCGGCGGCATCGAAGTCGGAACTTACGGGGAGACCGTTGCCTACTGGGTTGCGAAGCATCATCCGGGCGCGATCCCTCGCATCGGCCAGAACCTGCAACAGGAATGGAAGCGCGTGCTTGCTTTCGGTACGACGACCGGGCGACGCAACGTCCTGCACATCATGGCAGACGTTGAACGTCCTGCACAGCGCCGAGGGGTGCCGATGCTTGCTCCGGTCATCGAGGCCTTGAAGCAACTTTCACGGTATTCAGAAGCTGAGCTGATGGCGGCGGTCGTGAGCGGCATGTTCACGGTCTTCGTTAAGAGCAACACTCCTGATTCTCCACTCGCGACGGCCTTCAATCCGGCGATGCAAGTCGACAAAGATCCTAACGCATATGAGATGGGGAACGGGTCGATCGTCGCACTTGATGAGGGTGAAGAGGTTCAGATTGCGGACCCGAGTCGACCTAACCCCAACTTTGATCCTTTCGTGATTGCTATCTGTCGCCAGATCGGTGCGGCGCTTGAGATTCCTTACGAGCTTCTCGTGAAGAACTTCACAGCGTCCTATAGCGCATCGAGGGCTTCGCTCTTGGAGGCTTGGAAGATGTTCCGCATGCGCCGCGAATGGCTTGTCGGGAACTTCTGTCAGCCGATTTATGAGGAGTGGCTCACCGAAGCAGTTCTGAAGGGGCGTGTGCAAGCGCCCGGCTTCTTTGACGACCCGGCGATCCGTGCTGCTTGGTGCGGTGCGGACTGGTACGGCGACGCGCAGGGACAGCTCGATCCGCTGAAGGAAGCCAATGCCGCGAAGGTCCGTGTCGATGAAGGCTTCAGCACTCGCGAACGTGAGGCAGCTGAGCTAACTGGCATGAAGTACGACCAAGTCCACGCGGTGCGAAAGCGCGAGGAGGCAATGCGCAGGGAAGACGGTCTGAGTGCGACAGCTCCGGCGCAACCGGCGATGGAACCGGAGAAGGAGGAAACAGATGAATAAGTTTTGGAACGTCAGGGCCGAGGGGAAACGGGCGCAGCTCGATCTCTTCGGCTATGTCGGTGGGTCGAAGGACGATCCGTGGGGGAAGGGCTTCAACGAGTCTGAATTCCTCGCGGACTTCCGAAAAATCCCGTCCGATAGCCATCTTGATATTTCGATCAATTCGTTCGGCGGGGCCGTTTATACGGGCTTGTCCATTTATTCGCTTCTCAAGGCGCATAAGGGACAGATCACCTTCCGAATTGACGGCGCTGCTATGAGTGCCGCGACGATCATCACGAGCGTGCCTGGCGCGAAAGTCATCATGCCGAGGGGCTCAATGATGATGATCCACAAGGTCAGCTCGGTTGCCATCGGTACGACGGACGACATGAGGAAGGCGGCTGACGACATGGAGAAGCTTGAGGAAAATCTCATCAACATCTATGTCGAAAAGACCGGTCGCACAGTTGACGAGATCAAGGAAAAGGTCAACGCCGAGACGTTCTTCACTGCAGAAGAGGCTGTGGAGTTTGGTCTGGCTGACGAGATTGATGAAACGACGGAAGTCAAGAACACGGCTTCTGGCAGCTTCGTCATGTTAAACGGCCTGCAGGTAGATTCGCGTTTCTTTGCGAATGCGCCGAAGGGTTTCATTCACGCGGAACAGCCTCAGGCGTCCGCAGTTCAAAAGGAGGTTCACAAGATGAATCTAGAAACGTTGAAGGCGGAACACCCTGACTTGGTGCAGGCGATCCGCAACGAAGCTATTTCCGAAGGCGCCGAACAGGAACGCGCTCGCATTCAGGCGATTGAAGACATCGCTATCGTGGGTCATGAAGACCTTGTGAACGCTGCGAAGTTTGACGGCAAGACGACCGCCGAGGCGCTTGCTGTGCAGATTCTGAAGGCGGACAAGGCTCGCGGCGCACAAATGCTAACGGCTCGCATGAAAGATGCGAAGGCACTTGAAGGCATCGAACCCGAAGGCAACGAGGGACTCAATCCGAAGGCCGAAGAAAAGGCAAAGCAGGACGCCGAAATGAAGGCTGTCATTGAAGCCGGTGCACGCGCTTTTGCGCGTAAGTAAAGGAGGGACACATCAATGTCTATGCAGGAAAAGTTTGAAACGACGATGGACAACCTGTTTGCCGCGTCGCAGATCATGCCGGTTGTTAACGACAGCATGACGATCAAGAAGAGCCAGGGTGTTCTCAAGCGTGGGGCGCTCCTGGACAAGGACGGCAATCTTTGCACTGTGAACTCAGGCAAGACGACCATTTCTGAGGTCTATGCCGTGCTCGCGGAGGATGTGGACACGGCTTCCGCTGACAAGAGCGCTCCCGTCTATCTCACGGGCGAGTTCAACGAAGACGCTCTGAGTTTTAAGACAGAAAACAGTGCCGCGATTGCGGACTTCAAGCCGTCTGCTCGAAAGGTCGGCATCTTCTTCAAGAAGAGCATCTAATCAGGAGGGACAACAATGGATATGTTTACTACTCGCACTATGCTCGCGATGGTCGAGGAAGGCCAGAAGAGCAATTCCACGTGGTTGCGCGATCGTTACTTTACGAATCGCCCTACGTTCAACACGCAGAAGATCGACTTTGACATCATCGGTCGAGGCGGTCGCAAGATTGCGCCGTTCGTGAATCCGAAGGTCGGAGGCGTTGTGCTTACGCGCGAAGGCTTCCGCACCGAAAGCTATGAAGCTCCGGAAGTTTCTCCGATGCGTGTGACGACAGCAGAAGACATGCTGAAGCGTCTGCCTGGCGAAACGATCTACTCCGCAAAGAGCCCGACGCAGCGTGCTGCCGAAATCCTCGGCAAGGACCTGTCCGATCTCGACGACATCATTACGCGTCGTGAGGAAGTCATGTGTGCTGAAGCTCTGTTTACCGGCAAGGTGACGGTGAAGGGGGAAGGCTACGATGAGGTGCTGAACTATTGGGCTCACCTTGAAAAGCAGGAACAGCCGAAGACCACTCTTGAAACGAAGTGGGACGCTGCTGACGCTACCAAGATCATGGGCGATCTTCGTACGCTTCGTCGCACGATGATTCAGTCCGGCGGCTTTACGCCGCACGAGCTGATCTGCGGCTCGAAGGTGCTTGATACGATCCTTGATAAGCTCACGACTGCCAAGCAGCTCGATATGCGTCGCGTCGACATGGGCGCGATTGATCCGCAGCACTTGCCGAATGGTGTGACGTACTGGGGCTATCTCAAGGACTCCGGTCTTGACATCTACTCTTACGACGAGTGGTATGCCGACGATGCTGGCAAGGAGCAGCCGATGGTTCCTGAAAACCTCTGCATGCTCGCAAGCCCGAACGCCAAGACGATGCTCGCTTACGGTCTTGTTGCGCTGACTGGTGACGAAGCGATCAAGTTCTACGAAGGTGCTCGAGTGCCGGACTCTTGGGTCCAGCGTGCGAATCCTTCCGGTCGCATCGTGCAGATCAAGAGCCGTCCGCTGCCGATCATTCAGCAGATTCACGGCTTCCACGTCATCGAAGCTCTCGCTTAAGAGCGACAAAAACCGAATTAGGGTAGGCAATACGACCTGCCCTTTTTCGTAGGAGGGACAGAAATGAAAGTTGTTCTTTTAGAAAACATTCTCATTTCCGGCAAACGCTACACGGCAGGTGAGGAGATCGAGGTTGACGAGACGGTCGGCCTTCAGCTTCTCAAGGAAAATCTGGCGCTTGTCGGCGTGAATGAGGTCGAGGACGACCCTGTCGAAGAAGCTCCATTGCCGACGCCGGAAGCTGCTTTTGCTCCGATTCCCGAAGCAGAAGATGAGCCAGAAGTTGAAGTCAAGCAACCTGTCAAGCGTCGCACGACGAAGAAGGTGGCGGGATGAGTGCCTTCAAGGATTTCGTTGCTGCTGACGTGCAGAACGTCTTCATCAACCTCGACGAGTTTGCCGAGGAGCACGAAATCGGCCATGAGGTTGTGCCGTGCATTCTCGACAAGATCATCACGCAGGCGAACGGCGACGATTCATACCTTGGAGTTTTTGTCAACCAACTGACGATCTACGTCGAAGTTGGCGTGATTGAAACGCCTGTCGAGGGCGAGCTTCTCAACGTCGACGGCTCGCTTCATCTTGTCAAGTCCGTCAGCAACGAGGGAGGCGTTCTCGTCATTGTGACGGAGGCGAATGAGCAATGAGTAAACCATTAGAGGTCATCGTTTCCGACGGACAGGGGCGGTACAAGAACGCTCTTGAGAAGGCGGCCAAGTTGCTCTCGGAAGTTCCGAACGGATACGAGGCCGCCATCAGTCGCTCGATGAATCGTGCGGCCACTGCCGGACGCTCTGCCGCGGTCTCAACGATCCGGCAGGAGTACACGATCAAGGCTTCAACGGTTCGCCGTAACTTCACCATCCATAAGGCGACGCGCTCAGACCTTGAAGCGCTGGTCACGAGTAAGGGGCCTCGCATTCCGTTGGTGAATTACAAGACTCGTCCGAAAACTGACACGACCGGCAATGCACGAAAGCCGGTGCTCGTCGCTGTCAAGGCACGGGGAGGCTTGAAGCCTTTGGGTAAGTCGTTCGTCTACCGGGGAAAGATTCTTCAGCGTTTGGATACGAGTTCGCTTCCTGTGCAGGAAGTCTACGGTCCGGCCATTCCGGTGCTGTCTGGGAATAACGAGGTCGTAGACAACGTCGAAAAGACGATGCAGGAGACCTTCCTCAAGCGTCTGGATCACGAAACCGGCTATCTCCTCGGCGGTGGGAAAACCAACAAATACACCAAACACAAGGGGGGATTCGTATGGTCGAAAAAGAGCTGACCCGCGCACTTCGCGGGCTGTGTGCCGAAGCCGTGAAGAACTTCGCCTTGCCGACGAAGTCAGAACGCGGACAAGAGAAAGAGGAGCTTCGTGCTCCTCAAATCATAAATGGCTACCTACCGCCGAAGCGGTCAGGGCAGAAGGACGATTTTCCGTTCGTTCTCGTGCGGGCCGATGAGGGTACGACCGACCAGGACTCCACCGAAGTGCAGGTGTCGATCATAGTCGGGACCTACTCCGAAGAGTACGACGGCCACGAGTATTGCCTGAACGTCATGTCCCGCATTCGCACGGCGCTGTGCTCCTTGCCTGGGATGGTTCTTGCTAATCGGTATCGGCTGAAGCATCCGATCAAGTGGAGCACCTACGCCGAGCAGCCCTACCCGTACTGGCAGCTCGACATGCAAACGACGTGGGACATCCGCACGCCGCAGCCAATTGATAAGGAGGAGGACTTCTGATGACTATGAAGAAACCCACAACTAAAAAGGCGCAAACCACCGAGGGAAAGGCTGTCGTTTATATCGGTCCGACTCTTGGCGGTGGCGCACTGATGCGCAATGCGGTGTTCCGTGCAGGGGAGTTCCCTCCGCACATCGCATCGATGCGCGAAAAGAGTGAGGCCCTGCGCGGTCTCTTCGTCCCGGTGTCTGAACTGGCGACAGCGCGAAAGCGCATCGGCGTGAAGGGCGACATCCTAAACGCCTATGTGCGTCAACTCAAAAATGAACTCTAAGGAGGTCATCAAATGGCATACAACCACGGGGTAAAAATCTCCGAAGTGCCGACTTCTATCCTGCCGCCGGTGCAGGTTGAGGCGGCCATTCCTTTCATTGTTGGGACTGCTCCGGTCAATATGACCGATCCGACCAACGTCAACAAGCCCGTTCTCTGCTACTCGTATGACGAGGCTGTCGCTGCCTTCGGCTACGTGCCGCCGGTAGAGGACAGCGCAAGCGGTCTGAAAAAGTACGACTTCACGCTGAGCGAAGCGATCTATTCCCAGTTCGCTCTTTTTGGCGTCGCGCCGATCATCGTTGTTAATGTGCTTGATCCTACGAAGCACAAGAAGACGGCGACGGCAACGACCGTGACGCTTGATTCCAAGACAGGCTCTGCGACGATTGCCGAGGCAGGCATCATCCTGTCTACCTTGAAAATCTCTCAGGACGTAACGACCTACCAGGAAGGCACGGACTTCGTTGCAACATTCAACGATGAAGGCAATCTGGTCATTACGTCGAAGAAGGACGAGGACAACTTCAAGGTTCCGGTTGGTGCGTCGTTGACGTTCACGGCCGAAAAGCTCGATCCGTCTGCTGTGACGAAGTCTGAAATTATCGGCGGCGTGTCCGTTGATGGTGCGAAGAGCGGCCTTGAGCTTATCGGCGAGTGCTTCCCGCGCTTCCGCCTTGTGCCGGGGCAGATCGTCGCTCCGAAATATTCGAGCGACCCGGAGGTGGCGGCTGTGATGGCGGCCAAGGCTGTCAACATCAACGAACACTTCCGTGCGATCGCTCTGATTGACGTGCCGACGGACACCGTCGATTCTTACTCGAAGGTCGCCGAATGGAAGAACAACAATAACGTTGTTGATGAAGCGCAAGTCGCATGTTGGCCGATGCTTGCCCTTTCCGGAACGGCGTACCACATGAGTACTCAGCTCATGGGACTTATCGGCAAGGTGGACGGTGACAACGACAGCACGCCGTATGTCAGCCCGTCCAATAAGAACTTCCAGATGACTTCCACGGTCCTTTCGAGCGGCAAGGAGGTTTGGCTTGGGCCTGAAAACGGCGCTTATCTGAACGGTCAGGGCGTCGTGACGGCGCTCAACTTCATCGGCGGTTGGGTGTGCTGGGGCAATCGAATTGCCTGCTACCCGGGCAACACGGACGTGAAGGATTCCTTCATTCCGGTTCGACGCATGTTCAACTGGGTCGGCAACACGCTTGTTCAGACCTTCTGGCAGCGCGTTGATGCTCCCCTGAATCGTCGTCAGGTCGACACGATTGTTGACAGCGCGAACATTTGGCTCAACGGGCTTGCGGCTCGCCAGTACATTCTCGGAGGTCGCGTGGAGTTCCTTGAGAGCGAAAACCCGACGACTGATTTGATGGACGGCATTGCACGTTTTCACGTCTACATCACGCCGCCGTCGCCGAATCGCGAGATCGATTTCATTCTTGAGTACGACGCTAGCTATCTCTCGACGCTGTTTGAATAAGGAGGCTTGAATTATGGCAACTGGAAACAAGGTGCCCGAGCGCCTGATTAACTTCCGCGTGTACAACGACGGAAATGACCTGCTCGGTGTAGCGACTGTGGACCTCCCGTCCATTGAAGCGATGAGCGACACGGTCAGCGGAGCCGGTATCGCCGGCGAAGTTGAGAGCCCGATTCTCGGCCACTTCGGTTCGATGACTGCGACCTTCACTTGGCGCACCATCACGCCCGAACTTGCAAAGCTCGCGAACCAGAAGGCGCATGCGCTCGATTTGCGCGGATCGCAGCAGGTTTACGATGCTGCACTTGGCGAATATTCGTCTGTGCCGGTGCGCGTGTCTCTGCGTGCGACGCCAAAGAGCATCTCGCTCGGATCGTTCGAAGTGGGCTCTACGACCGACAGCGAAAGCGAGTTCGAGGTGATCTACATGAAGGTCCTTGTGAATGGCAAGGAGCTCATCGAAATCGACAAGTACAACTTCATCGCCAAGTTCGATGGGGAAGACAAGCTCGCCAGCGTTCGAAAGGACCTGGGCTTGGCGTAAAGCACTACGCCGGGGGCGGCATGAGTCGTGCCCCGGCAATCCCAAAACAAAGGAGTGAAAAACATGAAGTACATCCTCTCTAAGGAATATGAGTTTGAAGGCCAGAAGTACACGGAGATCGAACTGAACCTTGATGTCCTTACTGGCAAGGATGTGTCTGCGGTGAAGCGCGAATGGGCGCGTGCGGGGAATATTTCTCCGTTGGTTGCCGTGGACACTGATTTCTGCGTGTACCTTGCAGCGAAGGCCGCGAAGCTTCCGATTGAGTTCATGGAAAACCTTCCCGCCAAGGACTACTGCGCAATCGGGCAGGAAGTCAGCAATTTTTTGTTGGGGTGATCGGCGTTGCGGAGCGGTCTGATCCTGACGATGAGGTCAAGTCGGCGGCGGTGTCTATTGCTCGCGTCATGAAAGGCGGCGCTCTCGAATGGATGCAAGAGCCGTTGATTGAGCTCGCATCATGGAACAGGACGATCACAAAGCAGCTCGAAGCGGAAGCTCGGGCGGCGAAGAAAAAATAAGGCGGGAAATCGCCTTTTTTCGTAAGGAGGTGACCTCATGTCGAAGGTTTACGACATTGCCTTCAAGATCGCGGGGAAGCTTTCCGGAGACTTCGCGAACACCTTCAAGAAAGGGCAGGAGACCGTCGCCCGCATGGGTGATTCACTCGCTACGCTGAATGCGAAAGCTGCAAAGATGGACGGCCTGGTAAAGGCACGCAAGGCTGTAGGCGAAAGTTCGCGAGAGTACATCCGTGCGAAAGAAAAGGTCGCAGCACTTGGAAGAGCAATGAGCGCGACCAAGGAGCCGTCCGCCCAGATGGTCTCCGAGTTCAACAAGGCGAAAGCCGCCCTTGAAAAGTCGAAGGCTGCTCTTGAGCGGAATCGATCTTCTTTGCGCGAACTCGACGGGCAGATGGGAACGACCGGCACGCACCTGAGGACGCTTATCGAGCGACAGAATGCGCTCGCACAATCAGCTGACAGGGCTCGTGCGGCACAGCAGAAGCTCGCGAAGATCAACGAGCGATTGAGCAAGGCTCAGGGCGTTCAGGACAAGGCCAGCGAAATGCGGTCTTCGAGCGCGGGCGTTCTAATGGGCATTGGCGCTACGGTTGCCGCAACCGCTGGTGCTCCGGTCAAGCAGGCGATGAGCTTTGAAGACCAACAGGCTGAGCTCCGAAAGTTCTCGGACGACTACAAGCAAGTCTTCGATGGCATTCAGAAGCTCTCGCTCCAATACGCGAAGAGCACTGAGGACATGACAGCGATGGCGGCGAACGCCTTCCAGTCCGGTATCGCAAAGACGGCTGACGAGGCTCTGAAGCTCGTTGAGATTCAGAACCAAATGGCCATCGCCTTCGATATGACGGGGGATGAGGTCGGTGCTGCATACGCGGACATCCAGTCCAAGATGGGCATCAACATCGACCAGAGCAAGGCAATGTTCGACATCGTCAACCAGATCGGCAATACCACGAGCGCGTCGGCAAAGGACGTCGTCGAGGTGCTTGCTCGATCCGGTGGTGCTCTGAAGGGCTTGACCGCGATGAATGAGAAGCAGATTGCGGCTCTTGCCGGCTCGTTCCGATCTGCGTCCGTTTCGTCCGAAGTCGCTTCGACCTCGATGATGTCCTTCATCAACGCGCTGTCGTCTGGTGAAGGCGCTACGAAGGGTCAGAAGAAGGCGATGGAAGCGCTCGGTATCGACGCGGGCAAGATGGCTCACATGATGACGTCGAGCTCTGAAAATGCTCAAAAGGCGATTCAGGACGTTTTCAAGCGCATCAACGGTCTGCGTGAAGACCAGAAGTCTTCGATCATCGGTGCTCTCTTCGGTAACGAGGCGGGCGTGAAGTCTGCGGTTGCAACGCTTGCTAAGCAGGGCGACTTGCTTGCAGGCAACTTCGCGATGATTTCCGATCCGGCTCAGTATGCCGGTTCGATGCTGAAGGAGTTCCAGTCCAGGGCTGACACGACCTCGAATTCCCTGCAGATTGCAGGTAACGCGGTCAAGCTAGTTGCCGGCGGGATCGGGACGGCTCTTCTTCCTGCTGTCCGAAAGTCGGCGGAAGCCTTCGTGAAAAGTAGCGAGGGCGTCATCAAGTGGGTGAGTGAGAACCAGTCGTTGATCCTTACGGCCATGAAGGTCGGCGGTGCCCTCCTCGGATCTGTGGCGGCTTTTCATGCGCTACGCCTTGGGTTCGCGCTTTTGGCGAGCCCCGTTATCTCGATGTACAAGGGCTTCCTGAACATCCAGAAAGCAATCACGCTGATGAGGAACAGCACTGTTCTTGCGACGGTCGCATCGAAGGCTCAGGCCTTTGCGATGGGGGCTTGGAAAATTGCTGTGACGGCAGCGACGGCAACGGCCAAGCTGATGCGAACAGCGATGCTATTGCTTAATGGCGCGATGCGTGCGAATCCTGTGGGGGTCGTCATTACGGCCTTCACGTTGCTCGTTGGTGCAGGGCTTGCGGTCTACAAAAACTGGGACGCGATCAAGGCGAAGGCTGTCGAGCTGTGGAATTCGTTCTCCTCGAACTTCCCGAATATCGCTTCGGTCGTGAAGGCAAACTTTGCGATTGTCGCTGGTGTCGCCAAAAACGTCTGGGGCGTCTTCTCGAACCTGATCGGATTCGTGAAAAACGTCTTTACCGGCCAATGGTCGGCAGCCTGGGAGAACGTGAAGGGTATTTTCTCGAATGCTTTTCAGGCGCTTGAGGGGATTGCTAAGGCTCCGATCAACGGGGTAATCAATCTCGTCAACGGCGCAATCGGTGCAATCAACGGCATTTCTGTGGACATTCCGGAGTGGGTGCCGAAGTTCGGCGGCCAGACTTTCGGCGTAAATCTTCCGAAGATTCCTCAGCTTGCAGAGGGCGGCATTGCTACCCGTTCGACGTTTGCCAATATTGGCGAAGGCGGCGAGCCTGAGGCGGTTATTCCGCTCTCGAAGCTGTCGTCAATGCTTGGCTCTGGGGTTGGTATGGGCGGCGGCATCACCGTCAATTTCGCTCCCGTCATCAACGTTTCGGGTGGCTCTGGTGATGCCTACGAAGGCGTGAAGCGCGGCCTTGATGAAGGTCGACGACAGCTTGAAAAGGACCTGCGCCGTCTGTTGGCGGATCAGCAGCGTCTATCTTTTTCATAAGGAGGCGGTGACGTGAAGACATACACGACCGTCGCGCAGGACACGTGGGACATCATCGCTAAGCGAGTCTATGGCTCTGAGGCGTTGATGGACCAACTGATCCGCGCGAATTTACAGCACCGGAAGACAGTTTTCTTCAGTGCGGGCGTCGTGCTCAATGTGCCGGACATTGACACAGACTCGATGGAGTTTGCTGAGAACCTGCCGCCTTGGAAACGTCAGGAGGGTGCGCGATGAGTGGACCTATCCAGACCTATTTGAGGCTCCTCTTCACCGAAGCCGGCAAGTCGGTGTCGGAGGACATTCTGCCGGACCTGCTCTCTTTCACGTACGACGACAAAGAGACGAACGAGGCGGATGAAATCAGCCTCACGCTCAAAGACCCGACGGGAAAGTGGGCGTCGAAGTGGAAGCCGGACGGCGGCGAAGTCGTCCGCGCCTACATCGCATCGGGGACGGTTGACGGGAAGAAGGGGCGCGAGCTTTTCTGCGGAAAGTTCTTTGTCGATTCTCTCCGCACCAGTGGATCGCCTCGTGTCTTCGAGATGCGGGCCGTGTCGATCCCGATGAACACTCCGATTCGTCGCAAGATGATCACGAAGGCCTGGGAGAAAAAGACGCTCAAGGGCATCGCTCAGGAAATTGCGGCGGCTGCGAAAGTCAAGCTCCTCTTCGATTCGAAGGAGAACCCGAGCTACGACCGACAGGATCAGAAGGCCGAAAGCAACCTGAAATTTCTCTCCCGCCTATGTGAAGACGCCGGCCTTTCAATCAAGGTGACGGACTCGCAGATTGTGATTTTCGACCAAGCATTCTATGAAAAGAAGAAGCCCGTCAAAACGCTCACGCTGGGCGTCTCGGACATCCTTTCGTGGGACTTCGAGTCGCAGCAGTCTGAGACGTACAAGAGTTGCACGATCTCATACCGCAACCCTAAGGAAAAGAAGAAGTCCTCCGCAGGCGGCTACACGTCGAACGAGTATGACATCGACGCCGTTCCTGAGAAGAAAAATCCTGCCGTCATGACGTACACCTACGTCGATCCGGACGCCGATGACGACGGTCAGGAATACCAGGTTAAGAAGCGTGCGACTTCGATCTCCGAAGCGAAGCGGATCGCTAAAGCAACGCTTCGCAAGCTCAACCTTCGGAAGATGACCGGCAGTCTTTCTCTTGTCGGCGACACGTCTCTTGTGGCGGGTGTCGTCATCATTCTGAAGGGCTTCGGAAGTTTCGACGGAAATTTCATTGTGGAAAGCGCGTCCCACTCGGTTTCTACGAGCGGGTACGTGACATCGATTTCCGTTCGGAGAGTCAACAACAACTATTGAGGAGGTGCGGCATGGACGCACTTTGGAAAGTTCCTGAGGTGCCGAGCCTCATCAAGATCGGTGAGGTGTCGAGCATCGATCCTGCGAAATGTACTGCTCGCGTCGTTTTCGACGACGAAGATGGACTCGTGAGCTACGACCTCCCCATTCTTCAGCGCAACTCGCTCAAAAATCACGACTTTGCGATGCTGGACGTCGGTGAAGATGCAATCGTCCTCTTCTTTGGTGAAGGGCAGGAAGACGGCGTCATTCTCGGTTCAATTTACGCGGGCGAAGTAACGCCTCCGGAGTCGACCGAGAATCGACGCACGGTTGTCTTCGATGACGACACGCGCGTCTGCTACGACCGTCATGAGCACAAGCTCACGGTGACGATTGAGGGGACGGAGATTGTTTTCAACCGCCAGGACGGCTCCATCACGGTGCCGAACGCCGTGACGATCAATTGCACAACGGCGACGGTCAATGCGTCGTCGAGCGTCACGCTTGACACGCCGAAAACGGACATTACTGGTGTGCTGAATGTAATGGGCCTCATTACCGGGAAGGGCGGCCTTGCCGTCAGCGGTGGTTCTGGCGCGGCAGTGTCCGTTACCGGGGACATGAATCTGCAGGGGCAGGTTGACGCTTCTGGTGACGTTAAGGCAGGCGGCATCAGCCTCATGAACCACGTTCACACTGAACAAGGTGACGGGGCCGACGTGAGCAAGCCGAAATAAGAAAGGAGGGCTTTCCTATGGGCTTGGGTTTCAGCGCAGTTGGCATTTTTGGCAAACTGCCTTTTCTCTGCAGTAGTGCAGTGACATTCACCTTCAAGGACCTGTCAGTTTCACGCTCGGTTCGATGGGCGACGCACGAAGTGATAGGCCAGAAACCCGTTCTTGAATACATCGGTCCAGGACTCACAGAGGTCAGCTTCAACATTCAGCTGAACTCGATGCTTGGGACTCCGCCTTTGGCAGCGCTAATTCAGCTCAAGAAAATGCTCGAGAAGAAACAGGCTGAGCGTTTGCTCATCGGCCCAGATTATCTCGGTAAGTTCGTCATCGAATCAATCGGTGAAGAGCGAAAGTATCACAACAACTTCGGCATCTGCGTGTCAGCAGAGGTCAGCATCACCTTGAAGGAGGCGGCATAAATGGCTCAGTACACAGTGACGCTGTCAAGTCAAGTCGACTTCGCGCCGTCGGACGAGGTGCGAGAGATTCTGCAGAACGTGCGGACGATCCTCAGCACGCGTAAGGGCTCCGTTCCTCTGGACCGAGACTTCGGGCTGACTTGGGCGCATATCGACAAACCAATGCCGGTTGCAAAGATGCTGATGCGGTCTGAGGTTATTGACGCGATTGAGGAGTACGAGCCAAGAGCAACGGTCGTGTCTGTCGACTTTGACGAGGACACTGCGAGCGCAATGGACGGCATTTTGAAACCGCGCGTTGTTGTGCAAATCGGAGAGGAGGAATAAGGCATGGCAGAAACCATTCCACGCTGGCACTTACCGGCGGTTGAATTTTTGGAAACAGATGCCGAGACCATCAAGGCTGAGATCATTACTGGGTACGAGCAAGCGAGCGGACGCACACTCGCGGCGGGGGACCCGGTTCGCCTCTACCTGTTGAGCCTCGCTGCTGTCATCATTCAGCAGCGCACTGCCGTGAATCTGGCGGCACAGCAGAATCTGCTTTCATACGCTCAGGACGGCTATCTCGATGCGCTCGGTACGCTTTTGAGCGTTACGCGTCTTGCCGAAAGTAGGGCCGTTACGACGATCAAATTCACGCTTTCGCAGGCTCTGGCGACGGTCTACACGATCCCTGCTGGAACTGAGGTGACGAACGGGGTTGTGACCTTCGCGACGGACCATGAACTCAATATTGAGAAAGGTAAGCTCGAAGGGAGTGTCACGGCATCCTGCACCGTTGCGGGTACGATCGGCAACGATTACCTTGCCGGGCAGGTCAACACGATCGTCAAGCCGATGACGTTCGTCTCGAAAGCTGAAAACACAACGATCACGACGGGCGGTTCCGAAGCGGAAAGCGACGAGTCTCTTGCAGAGCGCATTCGCCTCGCACCGAACGGCTTCTCTGTTGCAGGTCCTGAGAAGGCGTATGTCTACCATGCGAAGAGCGTGTCGAGCTCCGTGCTAGACGTTTCTGTCACCTCCCCGACACCAGGCGAGGTCGATGTTTACGTTCTGCTCGCGGGCGGTGAATTGCCTTCAAAAGAAACGCTTGAGCAGATCGATGCGTACTTGAGTGATGAAACGCGTCGACCTCTCACGGACTTCGTCCAGGTGCTTGCGCCGAAGGCCGTGAATTATGAGCTTGAGATTCATTACTGGATCAGTCGCGAGGACAGTTCGCGCGCCGAGCAGATCAAATCTGATGTTGAAAAGGCGGTCGAAAAATACCGCGTGTGGCAGCAAGGAAAAATCGGGCGCGACATTCTCCCTGCAAGGCTCATTCAGTACGTCATGCAGGCGGGAGCTTCGCGCATCGACAACCCGACGATGAAGCCAGTTGATTTCCAGAAGCTCGAAAGCGACCAGGTCGCGCAGTGCACGGGCGTGAAGATCGTTTACGAGGGCTACAAGGATGAGTAAGGAGCTCGCGGAGGTAAGGCTGAGCGACTTGCTTCCGGACTCAATTGCTCAAGACGACAACGTCAGGCACAGCGCGACGGCGCTCGACAAGCAGTTGCTCGATATGACGGCGGCGGTTGATCTTCCGTCGATTTACGTCAGCATTGACAAGCTCACGAGCACGCAGCTCGACCACGTCGCCTATGGGTGGGATGCGAGCGTTTGGCGCGATTCCTGGCCCGTTGCTTTGAAGCGTAGCGTCCTGAAAAACGTTGTGAGGGAAAAGCGAAAGAAAGGGACGCTTCGTGCTGTCAAAGATGCCGTTTCTTCGATCGGTTCGGCTGCGACCATCAGAGAGTGGTGGCAGATGGAACCCAAGGGAACGCCTCACACGTTCGAGATTCAGGCGACGCTTGGAAACATAGACGGCACGCTTGATGCCGAAATGCAGGAGGACCTTTTCGCGCTCGTCGACGACGCGAAGCCAGTCCGTTCGCATTACACCTTCGTGCTCGTGAGACAGCTACAGGGCGGCATGGGTGTTGACGGTTATCTTCGCCCGGTGGCTTACGCGCGTATTCGCTCTGAAGAGATTGTGAGCCGAGACATTGATGCGGCTGTCGGCATTTTCGTCGGGGCACGGCCTATCGCGATGCGCTCGCTCGTCGGCCTCGCAAAATAAGGAGGGGTTTTTATGGACATCGTTTTGACGACGGCAGGTATTCAGGCCGTTATCAACGCAAAAGAGACCGGGACCAACGCCGTCACCATTTCTGAGATCGGTGTCGGCACCGGCAAATACACAGCAAGTAAGGAGCAGACACAGTTACAAGCTCAAGTCAAGCGCTTGCCGATTCTCGAAGGTGGGCAAGCCGGTGACAATGCGATTCACGTCGCATGCAAGGACGACGGGCCGGGCGCGTACGAGGTGTGCGAGTTCGGCCTTTTCCTTTCTGACGGGACGCTTTTCGCGGTCTACTCGCAGAGCACTCCGATCATTGCAAAGCAGGAGTCAAGCAATTTGCTCCTTGCTATCGACATGAAGCTCGAAGGCGTCAGCACCGGGAACGTCACTTTCGGCGACATGTCTTTCTCTTTCACAGCCGCAACACGTGAAAACGCAGGAATCGTTGAGCTTGCTACTGACGAAGAAACGCAGGCAGGGACCGATACGCAGCGAGTCGTGACGCCCGCCAGTCTGAAGAGCTTGACTTCTACGGCAAAGCGTGCGGGTCTCATCCGCACAGCATCGGAAGGCGAAGCGAAGGCGGGAACGGAAGGCGCGGCTGCTCTCACGCCTGCGACCCTGAAAGGCGCGGCTGCTTCCGAAGCGGAAACGATCGAAGGGAAGTCCGGGACGCTCTATGTGACGCCTCTCGGCCTTCGAGGCTTGAAAGCTACGACCGGACGAAACGGTCTTGTCGAACTGGCGACCGAGGCTGAGGCAAAGGCAGGGACGGACAAAGAACGCGCCGTTACTCCTGCGGGTTTAAAGGCTGTCGTCGATGAGGCGACCCCGGACGCAAGCGAAGCCGCCAAGGGGATGATTCAGATCGCCTCTACTGTTGAAGCTACAGCCGGAACAGACGCTCTGAAGGCAATGACGCCCGCGACTGGAAAGGCTGCACTCGATGCGCGAATTGCGACAGTTGAGGAGGCGAAAGTTGGCACGTCGATGACGAAGTTCATCACGCCAGCAACGCTGAAAGCTGTTGTTGATGCAGCTGTGGCGGCGGCTCTTGCGAAACAAGGAGGTGCCGAATAATGGCCAACACAATTTTGATTACTGACGCCGGTCTGGCAGAGGTCGTCAACGCCGAGCAGTCTGGAACCGCGCCCGTCGTCATTACAGAGGTGGGCTACGGTACGGGGCAATACACGCCGACTGGCGACATGACGGCTCTGAAGGAAGAGTTCAAGCGTCTGACGACCATAGCAGGCGGTGCGGTTGGAGACAACGTCATCCACCTTGCGGCCCGCGATGATTCGGCCGAGGCCTACACGGTCTACGAGGTCGGCCTCTACACGGCGAGCGGAACCCTTTTCGCGGTTTGCTCGCAGACGGTTCCAATCATCCAGAAGGCTTCGCAGTCGCAGGCTCTGCTCGCGATTGACCTTGCGGTGACGGACTTCTCTGCGGACTCTATCGCTTTCGGCGATACGAACTTCCTGAATCCGCCGGCGACGACCACGACTCTCGGTGTCGTTGAACTTGCGACGAATGAAGAAACGATTGCGGGAACAGATGGAACGCGTGCTGTCACGCCGAAGAGCCTGAGCGCACGAACATCGACGGAAAGCCGCACCGGTTTGATCCGCATCGCCGTTCCGGCTGAAGTGCTTTCTGGCAAGGACAACACGAAAGCCGTGACTCCGTTTGGCTTGCTGTCTGCTTTTTTGAAGAATCACGGCGACAGTGGATTCCAGAAGTTGCCGAACGGTCTCATCGTTCAGTGGGGCAAGGCTTCGATTGCGGCCGATGGTTCGACCGTTGTTGCTTTCCCTGTAGCTTTTCCGACGAGTGCCGTTTTCGCGAATGCAACGCCTACTGGTGAGGTTGCTGCGGACTTCGTTGCCACTGGCTTGACGAAGGGGAACACGACATTCAAGCACACCGCAAACGGAAAGGTCCAGGCGCTCTGGATGGCGCTCGGATTCTGAAAGGAGAGGATTCTATGGCTTACTACTACAGCGCGTCTCAACGCGCTTTTTACTGCACGGAGATCGTGTCGGTGGACGTTATGCCTGCCGACAAGGTGGCCGTTACAGACGAAAGCTACAAGGCTCTGATGGCTGCCCAAAATGCGGGGAAGTTGATTCGACCTGGTGCGGGCGGAGCTCCTGAAGCCGTCGATCAGACGGGCGCTGTCGCAACTGGCATCGTCCACGAGCTGACGGCTGCAACTGCTGACAAGCTGGGGCACATCAAGATCGGCAAGAACGTCGACGTTGAGGTTGACGGAACGATTTCTGTCAATCTCTCGAAGGACATTGGCGATCGAAGGGACCGCGCTCCTGAAAAGCCCGATTACGGCCTGAGTTGAAGGAGGTGGAAACATGGCAGCGGTCAAAAATTTCACGCTCGATCAAGGCTCCGATAAGACGGTGTCCTTCATCCTGAGCGACAAGAACGGTCCGCTTGACTTGACAGGATATTCAGCCGCCATGCAGTTGCGCAGGTACGCATTCAGCGAGGAAGCAATTGACACGCTGACGACGTGTAATGGTCGTCTTCTGCTCGATGAGTCGGCGGGAAAGGTCACAGCGAAATTCAAACATGAAAACACAGAAGGGTACCCGGGTGACACGGTGCTGTACGACCTGGAGCTTCAGTCTCCGGACGGCGAAATCACGCGGGTCGTTGAGGGAAAAATCAAGGTCTCCCCGGAGGTGACTCGTGTTAAATGCGCGCGCAAGGCGTGAGCTCGCAATTACTGCGCAAATCACGTCAGAAGAAGAAATTCAAGTAGATGCTCAATGTCAGGACATCGTTCCCAAGGTCGTGACCGTTGAGGTTCCCGGCATTCAGGGGCCGCCGGGGAAGGACGGTGCGCCTGGAAAGGACGGAGAGGACGGTCAGGATGGCACCTCTTTCGTCCAACGCATCGACAACTCTTTTATTGACAATCTTTTTTAATCGTAAAGGGAGTGAGAAAAATGAGTGCTTTGAATGCTTTTTTAGACAAGCAAGGCTTGACTCATTACGACAGCAAATTGAAGACGGTTGTTGCCGGATCGATGACAATCGAGGGACGCACCATCACCTTGAAGAGCGTTTCAGGCGCAACGATTGCTACGGTGACGATGCCGCAGACGATCTATGAGCTTGCAACGGCTCAGAAAGACGGTCTGATGAGCAAAGAAGACTTCGCCAAGTTGCAAGGTATCGCGGCTCAGGCGACGAAGGTCGAAAACTCTGAAACGAACGGGAACATCCAGATCAATGACGTGGAGACGCCCGTTTATGTCCATCCGACCGTGACGGCAGGCGCTCTTGCGTCTGGGCTCTACAAAATCACGACCGACGGCAATGGACACGTTACCCTCGGTACGAAGGTTGTCAAGGGCGACATCACGGCACTCGGTATTCCGGCGCAGGACATGACGTATGGCCCGGCCACGGCTGATGCTGCGGGGCTGATGTCTGCTGCCGACTTCACAAAATTGCAAGGAGTCGCTGTGGGAGCTCAGGTCAACGTACTCGAAAAAGTGAGCGTCAACGGCGGTGCTCTGCCGGTCAGTTCGAAGGGCGTCAATATCGATCTCACGCCGTACGCTCTAAAAACGGACATTGCGAGCGCCGTGAACTACAGGGGCTCCGTTGAAAACTATGCAGCTCTGCCGACCGAGGGTGTGAAGGCCGGCGATATGTACAACGTTGAAACCGCCGACCCTGCGCATCAGATCGACGCAGGGATGAATGTCGTCTGGAATGGCGAGAGTTGGGACGCGATGGCCCCGATGATCACGATGACTGGCATTACGAACGAAGAGATCGACGCCCTCTTCGCGTAGGGGGCGTTCCGATGGCTAACTCTTTTCTTGATTTGATAGGGCTGGCTCACTTCAAAGAGAAGCAGAGTCAGCAAATTAGCAAAGAGTTCGCAAAGAAGTCCGAGGTCGTCACAAAGGCTGATGCCTCGGATTTCGCGAAACACAAGACGTGCAGCGCGATTCGAGATCGAGCACCGTCAAAGCCGGACTACGGCTTATCAAAAACAAAGGAGGGGGCTAAATAATGGCTCTGAAAGAACAGGACATCGTCTTTACGACGACGGATGAGGCGGGTAACCCCGTCATTCAGTTTCCGATTACGCGCGTCGAAAATGTCGAAGACGCCGTGCGTACTGTGAACAAGAAGAAGCCTGACAGCAATGGCGACATTCAGATTGATGTCGACATGAGTCATCTGGCGACAAAAGATGAGCTGACGAAGGGCTTGGCGAATAAGCGAGATCACACGATCCAGATCGCCAACGCGGACTTGAACACGCTGCTTGAGGACAAAACCTGGGCTTGCAGCGGGACGTTGAAAAACACTCCGATCCCTTGCACTTTCTGCATTGTGCAAGCCTACGACACGGGTGCTCCTGTCAGCGGGAACATCGTGCAGGTCTGCTACATCCCGAATCAGACGAACAACACGGTTCGAGCTTTCTGGCGCAACTGCCTCAATGGGGCGACCTTCGGAGCATGGTCGGAATCAGGAGCTGTGAAGACGGTCAATAGCATTGCTCCGGACGATGAGGGGAACGTCAATGTACCGAACGCTACGACGAGTAAGTTTGGCCTTGTGCGCCTTGCTGCCGAAGAGGACGTTTTGAACGAGGCTCCCCAGACAGCGGTCTGCACTCAGCTGATCTACGAAATCAACGAGTTCCGACGTAAGTCTACGGCCTATAACGTCGGCGACAAGGTGGACTGCGCCTTCCAGTACGAGCGATTTTTGGAGTGCACGAAGGCTGGGACGACGAGTGCGGACCTGCTTGATACGCGAAACGTCACGCACGGGCAGGTCATTCAGGACGGGTTGGCTGAGTGGACAGTTCGCACCCATGTTAGAAGTGTAAATGGAGCCGTTGCAGGCGCTGATGGGAACGTCAATATGATGCTTGCCGTTTACCCAGTCGGCTCGATTTACATGAGTACCAATCCGGCGAATCCAGGTTCTCTGTTCGGAGGTACATGGAAGGCTCTTGATGAGGGGCGCGTCCTGATTGGTGCAGGCGCTGCTTACCCTGCCGGTCAGACTGGCGGTAAGGAAACGCATACTCTGACGACTGATGAGATGCCGTCGCATACGCACAGCGGTAGCACGTCAAGCGCAGGAAGTCACAGACACGACATTTTCGCTAATGACAATAGATTCGGCACTAACTATCCCTTGCGTAATTATTCGTACGCAGCCGTTAAAGGTAATGCCGATGGCCCCACTGGCGATTCAAACTACAACATTGCCGGTACATCCTCATCTCCATCTCTTGGTGAAACTTCTTCGAGTGGTAATCATTCGCATACGCTTTCTTTGCAGAGTGCCGGCGGAGGGAAAGCCCACAACAATATGCAGCCGTACTTGTCTGTGTATATGTGGACCCGTATCAAGTAAGGAGGTAAAAGAAAATGCAAGACTTGGTTTTGATCCAGGATGATGTTGTAATTATTCAAACGAGCAGTTCGATCTACGAAGACTCGCGCGCGAATTTTGAGACAGACAGCGGACTTAAATTGGAGTGTGAGAGTGCGGACTACAACCGATCGATTGGTTCGTTCTGGCTGAATGGAAAAGCCTTTCAGAAGATGCCGAGTGCCCTTTTCGAGGCTATTCTGGATAACGTTCAAACATACATCGACGTAAAGGAAAAGCGAGAGGGTGCGGAGCGAGAACGAGAAGAAGCCAAACGTATCGCAAACATGACGGATGAAGACCATGCCGTTGAGGTTCGTTCTCAGCGAGACCGTCTGATTGCGGAGACCGACTACCTCGCAATGCCGGACTATCCGCTCAGCGAGGAAGACCGAGGCATCGTGACGGCCTATCGCCAGGCACTTCGTGATGTGCCGACGCAGGAAGGTTTTCCGCGCGAAGTGGTGTGGCCAGAGGCTCCCGCTGTGTTCAAGAGAACGAAAGGATAAGCAAACGCCCGGATAAACCGCCGGGCGTTTAGCATATTTGGACTTGGTTAGCGAGCACAGTAGGTTTTCCCACTGGTCCAAAAATATCAGTTGGTTTGTATTGCGAATTGATTATGGCCAACCATTCTAATATTCAACGTTAAGTGAAAGTATTATTTGATGGTTGGCCTTGTGCGCAAGATAAATGTCACTTAAAGAGTGCTTGAGGAAGGAATATTACCTTTAATAGGGACATGGCGTTCTTTCTCTTTACAACTCCAGGTCTGCACATTCCTTTGAGTATGTATGACAGAAAGAGTTTTTTCATTTGCTTAAAATAATCATTTCTTAAATCATAAGGTGTTTTGTGATACAGCCAAACGACGTTTTGAATGCTCCAGTCGACTAGATTTATGTAATGATCGATCATTCCAGTTTTTTGAAAATCTTCTCGTACTTTATCTAGCATGGTAAAAACATCTTTTGTTTTTGGGTTATGTCCGAAGGTGATTTGTCCGTTGCGACCTAACCGATAATAATGGAGCGGTTCTTTAACAAAAGTTACAACTGGATTTCTAATCCAGCAACCTAAAATAAAAGGATTGTCCTCGTAAAGAATTCCTTCGATAAATTTTAGGTTATTTCGCGTGATGAAATCTTTTTTATAAAGCTTTGCCCACACTAATGGCCACATGTTGAACAAAATGGGCAGATAGTCTACGGCGTTAAAGACTTCTTTAGGGAAGATGGGGATGTGTTGGTTGTAGATCGTTTCGTTGCTATATGACTCGAATATGTCATATCCTACGACATCGGCATTTGTAGATATGGCGCGATTTACGACTGTTCTATAGCAATCTGGGTGCAACCAATCGTCACTATCTAAAAAGGCAACGTAGAATCCTGTTGCAACTTTTAGCCCTGCATTTCTAGCGCTTGAAGGGCCGCCGTTGTCTTTGTGAATAACTCGTATCCTGTGATCTAATTCTTTCCATCTCTCGCATATTTCTGGAGACTTATCTTTTGAACCATCGTTAACAAGAATTATTTCAAGATTTTTGTAGGTTTGATTTACTACGCTTTTAATGCATTGGTCCAGGTATTCTTGCACCATATATACGGGTATGATTACAGAGACCAAAGGATCGTTTGAGGAAGAATGGGTGATATTCTGAGACATATTTAATATAGATGCAAAAAAGGCTCACGGCTTCAGAATCAGCTATGAGCAGAGGACGTACACGTAATTGTATCACACCGCCTTCTGGCGGTTTTTTCATATGTGGGATTTGATTGTCAAGGCGCTGAAAGATGCGCTGAAGGAAAAGGTGACTGAAATGACGAAAGAAGAAGTGAAGGAATGGCTCGACAAGCTCGGCGTCAAGGTCGAGGAAGTGACGGACGAGCTCATCGCCAAGGTGGAAGCCCAGAAGGCTCTGCTCGATGCGGAGACGCGCCGGAAGACTCGACTCTTCTGGGGACCGGTTGGTTTTTTGGTTGGCGCGGTCGCCGGCTATGTCTGCGCGGCCTTTTTCTGAGAACTGTGGGGTTTGCGTCCATAGACCAATATCAACTCCCTCGAGGATATTCCTCGGGGGATTTTTTTATGAGGAGAAGATGCCAGAGAAAGAAGTGATAACGGAGACCCAGGCGCTTGCCGCGTCTGGGGGCTTCGCCGCCCTATGCGGTTGGCTGAACTATCTGCTCCTGATTGAGGAAGGGCGGGAGTTCTCGTGGGGAGGGATGTTCTTGCACTGCGCGATCAGTGCGGTGTGCGGTCTGATCTCTTACGAAATCTTGGCTTACGAAGGCTTCCCGCCGGGGTTTTGCGGAGCGCTGTCAGGCTTGGCAGGTTGGGGCGGCACACGAGTCTTGAGGCTGATAGAGATTGTCGCGACAAAGAGGGCGGGGATTAAAAAGGAGGATTTGGAATGAAGAACTTTTCTGAGTACCAGGCTGAGTCCGCGATGGACTTCATTGAGGCGTGGGAAGGGTGTCGCTTGCAGGCGTACAAGTGTCCTGCTGGCGTTTGGACGATCGGCGTGGGGCACACGAAGGGTGTGACGGAGCACGACGAGATCACGTATGAGCAGTCGAGGGAGCTACTTCGAAAGGACATCGAGGAGGTCAAGCGCGGGCTCGCGCCGTTCGTCAACATTCACGTGACGGAGGGGCAGTTCATTGCGCTGGTGAGCCTCGCTTTCAACGTAGGCGTCTCTTATGTCGTGCACAAGTGCCCGAAGCTTATGCAGGCGCTCAATGCGGGCGATGTCGAGGCCTGCGCTCATGACTTCTTGGACATTGATTCTGCGAACGGCGTGAAGCTTCCTGGCTTGACACGCAGGCGTCAGTCAGAAGCCAGGCTTTTCTTAGGCGAGGGTGTCCCGGCGATATAAGGTGCACTAGTAGAGAAAAAGGAAAAGCCGGTCAGTTGTGGCGACTGATCGGCTTCGAGCGTTTTCTGGGTTGCATACAGAGAACTATGGAACAAAGGAAATTATATGACGATTGAAGAGCAGGTTATGGAAGTGAGAGAAAAGCAGGCGTTTTGGCAAGGCGTTGTGAGGGGCGTAATCGGATCTGCGGTGTTTTTTGCAGGGTTGGTAACCCTGATCTACTACATCGTTCAAATCGTGGACGCGCTGAAATGAGCGTAATAAAGGCAAAGCCGCTCAGTTGTGGGGCTGAGCGGCTTTGGGTGTCTTCTGTTGGCACAGATAGAGACTTGATGATTGTGTGTAGGAACCATCGATGTACAGTTTATCAGATCTAGTACAGGCGTTGAAGATGGCTGAAGAGTTATCGTTTTGGGCTGGGTTGCCTCTCTACGGAATTGGATACGGAGTAGCAATCTGGGTTTTGTCTTGGGGGCTTGGAAAGCTTCGAGAAGTTCTTGCCTCTTGGATTGAGTCGATCAAGGGATGGAGGGGCGATGAATAGCCTTGTCCTGAAATATGTGGCGGTACTTGTAGCGAGTGCCGCCTTTTTTGTTACTGGCTACCAGTACGCGGCGGCTCTGTACACAAAAGACATCGAGGAAATGCGCCGAGATTATGCCGAGCGGTCTCGAATCATGGAGGAGGAATATCGTGCTCACGAACAAAAGCAGACTCAAGCCCTTGTGGCGGCTTGGCAGGAGCGTGATGCCGCTCTTGCTCGCATTGGTGTTCTTGCTGGTGATGTTGGGCGGGTGCGCAAGCAAGCAGCCGACGCTCGCCGTCGATTGTCCGCAGCCGGTGCCGGTACCTGCAAGTCTGAAAGAGAGCAGCTTGCCCGATGCGCAGACCTTGTCGAGCGAGGCACGGAGTTGGTTCGACGAGGTGTCGAGCTTTCTGAGCGGACTGCGATAGATAAGGACTCGGTTGTTCAACTTGTAAGATAAAATGGGAGAGTCTTGATCAAGGAGCAATCAATGCCCGATTATGAAATCAATACATTTGCCGAGCTGTGCCAGAGAATCATTGACTCTGACGGCAAGGGGGTCGAAAACCTTGTTGCTGTGACAAGTCCGGGCGCGTTTGCATGTACGATCAAGATAGAAGGGGACGGATACTGCGGAGAGATCCCTGGTTTTCTTCTCCAAAGCCTTTCGGAGTTCCAGACACAGGCGTTCCGAGCCTATGCTATGGCGGTATACGGGAAGGACGATCTCCGAGGTTTGGATAAAAGCAAGCTTTGGTGTTCTGTCCAGAGTCGCCAAGGTTCTTTGGATCTGGTGTTTTGTCTGGCTGTTCTCGGCGTGGGCATAGGAACTGCGATGATAAAAGATATGTCCGCAACACAAAAGACGATCTTGGGCCTAGGGGTGTTCGCTGTTTTTGCCGGGTACATTGGGGCAGATATCTACAAGACCTATTCTGCCGAGAGCATTGAGCTGGAGAAACAGGAAACTGAGCGGCAAAAAATCGAGGCCGATACGGCGAACAGGCTAGCCGAGCAGGATATAATTCGCACCGCCATGATACTTTTGAGCAAACAAGCTTCTGAGAAGGATCTGGATACCCTCGTGGCAGCTGGTGCTCATGGTCGGGTTGGGGTTGATGCCTTGATCCGAGACGCGAGGGGTGCTGTTCGCGTTACCTATGGCAAGACCGTGGTCGAGCAGGACGAGATCAAGCGGATACAATCTCCCGAGTCGGTTCCTGTGAAGCGTTACCCGAGGGAGGGGATTTTCAAGATTGTTCAAGTGAATACGGAAAATCCCGAGTTATGGAAAGTTTTGCTAAAGGACACTGTGTCGTCAGAAAAGATTCTCTCTTCCGTCACCCCGAGCACGTTGTTCTTGAGTGCGGAGAGAGCAAAAGAGCTTTTGGACTATCAGAGGGATGAGACTCCTCTGAAAGTAACTATGTCTTGCGCAGAGAAGGGCGATTCCAAGACATATACAATTGACCAAATGGAGCTCTATGTAGAGTAACAACACCATACGGGCACCGAGAGTACCTGCGCTCAAGGATAGGGAGCGCCGGGAAATCCTGCCCATGAAAATGCCCCACTTACAGTCGCTGGTAGGTGGGGCGTTTTTTTGTGCCTTTGGGAAACGTCACTCCTTCTTCGGCATGATCGCATCCGCCCACTGCTGCATGACTGGACGGCGTTGCTCAAGGAGGTCGGAGCGTTGATAAGCGCGCAGAACCTTGTCGCTGTTGATGTGGGCGAGCGAACGCTCTGCGAGAGCTTCATGTATGAAGTTCTCTTCACACCAGTCTCGGAAAGTTGATCTCATCCCGTGCATGGTCGCCGTCGTACCAGTCGCCTTGCGAATAAAGGCTCTGGGGCTGTCGATGACCATTTCTTTAGAAGATGATCGTGGGGCCGGGAAGATGAGTTCGCCCGTCTTCTCTGATCGCTCGAGGACGGCAATGGCTTGCTTTGATAAAGGCACGCGGTGCTCGATGCCGCACTTCATTCGCGTAGCCGGGATTGTCCAGATGGCATCGTCGAAGTTTATCTCGTCCCATCGTGCCCCAAGGAATTCCTGAGCGCGTGTCGCCGTGAGGATGCCAAAGAGCGTAGCTCGTGCTACGACGGAAGCCTTTGTCGAGATATCGGGAGCAAAGGCCTTCAGTTCTGCCAAAGGCATTGCTTCGTGGTGCTTGATTTCATGAACCTTTGAGATCGGTGGAAGGAAGAAGGACAGGCCGTCTTTCCAAGTAGCGGGATTGGTTTGGATGATTTCTTCAGCTATTGCCTGAGAGAAGAGACTTTCGAGTCGGCCTCTCAGGCGACTGGCAGTCTCTGGCTTTTCTGTCCAGATGGGCTTGAGGACTTCGAGGATGTCGCCACGCGTGATGTCTTTGACGCGTAGTTGACCGAGGATCGGGACGGCATACGTCTCGATGGTCGAGGTCCACTGCTCAGCGTGCTTGGAATTCTTCCAACGCTTTACATCCTTGATGGTGGCGATGGCGCCAGGGTAGAAGTCTTTGAAAGTGATGTTTTCTTTGCTGTCGGCTTCGTCGTGCTTCAAAGACATCGGGTCAATGCCGTCGGTGACCATTGCCATGATTTTGGCAGCACGTGCTTTGGCGGCGCTGATTGAGACACGAGAAGCTCCTCCGATGGACAAGTCCTTTCGGGTTCCGGCGAAGCGGTAGCGGACAACCCACTGGCGAGAAGACTCAGATCGAACCAACAGCATTAGACCGCCGCCGAGAGAGTAGCGACCGACAGGAAGTGTTAAGACGTTCTTCGAAGTTACTTGAACCTTCACTTTTACCTCCGACGATGTACCAAAAAGAACCACCAAAAGAACCACCGTTGCAGTGTACTATGTGGCGAAATGTGGCGCAATTTGACGGTTTTTGAGGAAGGTGTGTGAGTAGTTAAGTGCCGAAAGTGCTTGATTTACAAGGGAGATAAAGAAAAACCCCGAAGTCACAAGAACTTCGGGGTTTGTGTCTTGGCGGAGAAGGGGGGATTCGAACCCCCGAGGCCCTTATTCGGACCTGCACCCTTAGCAGGGGTGTGCATTCGACCTCTCTGCCACTTCTCCGCAGAAATCCTTCCGCATGCGATCGCGGTCGATGCGTATCACAGGCGGGATGTTCTTGTATCTGCCGTCGGATCGGATTAGTCATTTCCGTCGACCCTCGAACATCAGGAGTGAAAGCATAGCATGCCAAAAGGGAAAAAGCAAAAAAAACTTAAAAAAAGTCCGACGCTTCCCTCCAAGGCCGCCTGCAATCGCCGGACGCCCTGAAAACGGTTGCCCGACAAAGATAAAGCCGCCGATGCTTTTGCATCGACGGCTTCTTAATTAGGTGGTGCGGTAGGCAGGATTCGAACCCACGACCCTCTGGTTCGTAGCCAGATACTCTATCCAACTGAGCTACTACCGCACTCGAGGATTTGAATGATACAGAGGTTTTGGGAAAATGCAAAATCGCGTATGCAACAAAATGTTTCTGCGTTTTGGGCGTCCAATCCGTTTTCGGAGGCTCCATGGGAGGCGGATGAACGGAATTGACATCCTCCCGGCGTATA
>UMIE01026441.1_pt1 | contig 51054 bp, 60 predicted proteins | sample 1965711 | NCBI WGS metagenome assembly UMIE01 (sample SAMEA4836116, study PRJEB28245) | human gut metagenome | biome: gut microbiome; material: fecal sample | place: Denmark | collected 2008 | reverse complement strand
GCTACCCGTTCGTCGCAGCCGAAAGGCTCCGCAAGGCCTGCGCCGACTTCATGGGCGGCAAGCCCGAGAACGTGATGCTCTCGCACGGCTCCGCCGAATCGATCCGCGCGAGCATCGAGGCCCACATCCGTCCCGGCGTCTGCCTCATCTGTCCCGAACTCACCTACAGCGACGGCGCCGACACGGCCCGCAAGAACAACGTCAAGGTCGTCACCGTGCCGATGGGCGCGAAGTGGTCCGTCGACCTTGAGGCCATGAAGAAGACCGTCGCGGGCATCAACGGCCCCGTCATCGTCTACTTCGTCAACCCGAACAACCCAACCTCGACCATCGTCGACTCGAAGGCCCTTCACGACTGGATCCGCTCTCGTCCGGCCGACGTCTTCTTCGTCATCGACGAGGCCTACGCCGAATACGTCCGCGATCCGTCCTTCGTCTCCTGCAAGACGCTCGTCGACGAGGGGCTCGAAAACCTGTGCGTGCTCAAGACCTTCTCGAAGATCTTCGCCATGGCCGGCATGCGCCTCGGCTTCACCTATGCCGCGCCTGCCGTCGTCAACAAGGTCCGCACCCAGGTCGCCTACGACATCATGCTCAACAACTCGGCCATCGCCGCCGCGCTCGTCGAGCTCGAAGACAAGGACTTCATCCCGAACTCCCGCAAGGCCAACGAGGACGCCCGCGTGATCGTCTGCAAGACCCTCGACGAACTCGGCATCGAGTACCTCGACAGCCAGACGAACTTCATCTTCATGAACCTCAAGGCCCCGCTCAAGCCCTTCCAGGACCGCATGAAGGCGGAGAACATCCTCGTCGGCCGCCCGTTCCCGCCCGCCGTCGAATGGTGCCGCGTCTCGCTCTCGACGCCCGACGACATGAAGTACTTCGCCGCGAAGCTCAAGGAGTTCCGCCGGAAGGGCTGGGTCTGATCCGATGAGCCTTCCGCCGCGGGACGACCGTCCCGCGACGCCTTGAAAAAAATCCCGCGCGCCGCTGCCGGCCGTGGGATTTTTCCTTTCCGCTTCCCTTCGGCCGCCGTTCGACCCAGGACCTCATCAGGCCTTCAGATAGCTCTCGCCCGCCTCCGTGAGCGGGATGCCCGCCGCGCGGATGCTGCCCGCGATCTCGGCGATGCACTGCCTGATTTCGGGCCAGAGGCTCTCCGAGGTGACAGGCCAGAAGACGTAGAAGGGAATCGTGAGCGGGTTCTCGAGGGGGACCGCCGCGCAGTCGTCCGAGACGCTCATCGCCGCGAGCTCGTCCGTGATGTGCACGCCGATGCCGCGCTTGACGAACCTCAGCGCCACCTGCGTCGAGGAGAGTTCGGCCACGATCCTGTCGGGCGTGAGCGCGGGATGCAGGCTCCTGATGTACTCGCGCTCAAGCTTGTCGGCGGAAAGCAGGATGAAGTTCTCGTGCGCATAGTCCTCGAGCCTCACCTTCTCCATCCGGCTCATGGGATTGGTCTTCGGAACCACCAGCCTGAAGGGCAGGTGCGCGATCGCCTCCTTCTGCAGGTCGTCGTGACTGCTGAGCAGCGTGCCGAAGCCCACGTCGAAGGGATGCGAGAACTTAGAGTAGTAGATGTCGCGGCTCTGGTGCACGTCCATCGTGATCCTCAGCGTCTCCTCGTGGGCCTTGAGGATCTTCGCCACTGCGGGAATGATCACGTTGCTGCAGTGGCGGGCGAGCACGGCAATGCGCAGCTGCTTCTTCGTCGAGGCCCTCTGCTTCGGAAAGTCCTCGAGCATGTGCCAGGCGCGCATCGACTCCTTCGCCACGCGATAGAACGCCTTGCCGTCCTCGGTGAGCGTCAGGTTCTTCGTCGAGCGGTCGAAGAGCCTGCAGCCGAGCCTGTCCTCGAGCTGGCTCACCGCTCTGCTCGCCGCGGGCGCGCTCATCGCGTTCTGGTTCGCGGCCGAGAGGAGCGACCCCGTCTCCACCACCGCGCAAAAGAGCTTGATCGACCTTGCCTTCAGTTCCATTTCATCCTCCTTCCGGACCTCACCGACAATTTCATTTTCCGCAATCTGCCGTGCAATATTTGCATTTTACAAAATAAAAGGCATAAGGCAAAATACTTTCCAACACGGCAGGCACGGCCTGAGACACCCAGCCTGCAACTCTCCAAAACACAAGCAACACGGCCGATTCAGAGGACATCTGATCGGCCGTGTTGCTTTTGAGGCGGAGTGCACATCCCACAAGACCCCAGTCAACTCGACGAGAAAAAAATGGCCATTTACGACCCCAAGTCCCGCGTAGCGGAAGAGTTCATCAACGATCAGGAAATCCGCGACACGCTCGCCTACGCCGAAGAGCACAAGTCGGACGTTCCGCTGCTCATGAGCATCCTTGACAAGGCCGCCCAGTTCAAGGGCCTGACCCACCGCGAAGCCGCCGTGCTGCTCGCCTGCGACGTCAAGGAGGTCAACGACAGGATCTTCGAGACCGCCATCAAGGTGAAGGAGCACATCTACGGCAGCCGCATCGTGCTCTTCGCGCCGCTCTACCTCTCGAACTACTGCGTCAACACCTGCACGTACTGCCCGTACCATGCCAAGAACAAGAGCATCGTGCGCAAGAAGCTCACGCAGGAGGAGATCCGCAACGAGGTGATCGCGCTCCAGGACCTCGGCCACAAGCGCCTGCTCCTTGAGGCGGGCGAGCACCCCAAGCACAATCCGATCGAGTACATCCTCGAGTCCATCAAGACCATCTACTCGATCAAGCACAAGAACGGCGCCATCCGCCGCCTCAACGTGAACATCGCCGCCACGACGGTCGAGAACTACCGCAAGCTTCACGAGGCCGAGATCGGCACCTACCAGCTCTTCCAGGAGACCTACAACCGCAAGGCTTACGAGGAGCTGCATCCGAAGGGACCGAAGTCCGACTACGCCTACCACACCGAGGCGCACGACCGCGCCATGGAAGGCGGCATCGACGACGTGGGTCTCGGCGTACTCTTCGGGCTTGATCTCTGCCGCTACGACTTCGTCGGCCTGCTCATGCACGCCGAGCATCTTGAAGCCGTCTGGGGCGTCGGTCCGCACACGATCTCCGTGCCGCGCATCTGCCCGGCCGACGACATCGATCCGGCCTCCTTCGAGAACGCCGTGCCCGACGACCTCTTCCTCAAGATCGTCGCGCTCATCCGCATGGCCGTGCCCTACACCGGCATGATCATGTCGACCCGCGAAGGCCAGCGCATCCGCACCGAAGCCCTCAAGCTCGGCATCTCCCAGATCTCCGGCGGCTCCCGCACGTCCGTGGGCGGCTACGCCATCCGCTCCGTTCAGGAGATGGAGGAGAAGACCGAACAGTTCGAGACGAACGACCGCCGCTCGCTCGACGAAATCGTCCGCTGGCTCCTCGAGAACCACTACCTTCCGTCCTTCTGCACGGCTTGCTACCGCGCCGGCCGCACGGGCGACCGCTTCATGGAATGGGCCAAGGACGGCAGCATCGCCACGTACTGCCAGGCCAACGCCATCATGACGATGAAGGAGTACATGTGCGACTACGCCTCGAAGGAAACCCGCGAGGCCGGCGAGCGCGTCATCGCCAACGAACTCCCGAAGATCCCGCACGAGAAGATCCGCATCGCCAGCGAAAAGCGCCTGATCCGCATCGCCGACGGCGAACGCGACTTCCGCTTCTAAGTGATCGGCTCCTCTACAGCCTAGCTACATGCTAACCACTACCCCGCTACATACCCGCTATGTAGCGGGGTTTTTCGTGTTAGCATGGCCGTACCCCCGCCACCGTCACGCCACCTGCACACCGCCTACACGCTGTCAGCCTGTGGGACAACTGTGGGACAAAAGGCCCGTTCGGCACCTCGGGGATTCAATTTTGTGGGACACGCCATGAACATAACGGCCAAAAACATTCTGACAGTAGGCGATGGACGATATAAGATCGCGCCGAATTTGTACCTCGTCGTCCGAAGAAACGGACTCAGCAGATCGTTTGTCTTCCGATACACATTCGACGGAAAGCGCAAGGATCTCTCGCTAGGGGATCCGGCAATCATCAAAATTCAAATGGCGAAGGATGAGGCGCTCAAATGCCACACCCTCCTCACACAGGGAGTCGACCCGAAGGCTTTCAGAGAAGAAAAGAAAGCACCGGTAAAGACAAAGCACGAACCAACATTCAAAGAATATGCAGAGCGCATCATCCCGATCATCATTGAGGTCAAGCAGTACAAGAACAAGCACAGCATCAATGAATGGCGTCGGTGCATCCTCGGCCTCGCCGTCCAGCACATCGGAGACATGCCGATCAAAGAGGTCGAAACGTCTCACATCCTTTCGATCCTCAATCCACTCTGGAAGGATCAGACCCCGACAGGCGTCAAAGCACGTGGGTTCTTGGAGACAGTCTTTGCCTATGCAAAGCGTGAAGGGTTTTACAACAAAGAGAATCCGGCTACATGGCGCGGCAATCTTGACGCATGGCTGCCATCACCTCAACGCATCTACACCACCAGGCATTGCCCTGCCGCTACGCTTGATGAGACGATCGACATTGTCAGCCGATTGCTTGCAGGTGAGGTCGGGGAGCCTCCTTCGCGTCTGGCCGCGCTCTTCGGCATCTTGACCTCAACGCGCCGCAAGGAATTTTCGCTCGCCTTTTGGGATGAAATCAATCTCGACGAAAGAATCTGGTACATCCCGCCCGCTCGCAGAAAAGACCGCAAACCGTTCCCGCACCGCGTTCCCCTGAGCGATCAAGCCATTGAAGTGCTGCTTGCCGCCAATCCGAGCCGGAAAGGCCCGCTCTTTCCATCACCTTACTGGGCGCATAGACCAATCCGCATTGACAACCCGTATCACACGGTCAGCAGACTCACAGACGGCAAAGTGACTATGCACGGATTCCGTTCGACCTTCCGAGACTGGGCGGCAAGAAACGGCATTGACAGGGTAGTTGCAGAGAAATGCTTGATGCACGCAACCGGCAACGCCGTAGAGCAAACGTATCAGCGTGACGACCTATGCGAGCTACGTCGTCCCGTCATGCAGTCGTGGGCCGACACGATCATGCCGAAGAAGAAGTGACGTTTTCCAAAGGCCCAAAAAAAGCGCCCCACCTACCAGCGAAGGTAAGTGGGGCATTTTCGTCTACTGGCTGACGATCTTCACGACGGCGTCCTTGTCTATCGCAGTTCGCTCAGAAAGCTCGACACCTCGTCGAACCAGCTCTGCGCCTCGCTCGACAAGGTTCGCGCATCGGGCAAGCTGCTCTCTTTCAGCGTCGCAGGTACCGGCACCGGTTGCGGACAATCGACTGCGAGCGTCGGCTGCTTGCTTGCGCACCCGCTCAAGATCAGCGCCAAGATCGTCGACGCGAGCAAGCGCCTTGTCCCGGGCCTCCCACGCATCCACCAGGCTCTGTGCATAAGTCCTCTCCTTCTCACGGTACTTGATCTCAAGAGACTGCGCCCTCGCTGCGTAGTCCTCGCGCAAGGCGGCAATATCCTCGCCGTAGAGCGCGGCGGCAAACTGGTAGCCCGCAACAAACGAAACCACCATGACGAAAACAAGAAGGACTCGCTTCATGGCTATACAAGAAACGCATAAGCCATAATCGCCAGACCAAAGCCAAAGAATCTCAAGCTCCACTTTTTAAGATACGCGGCACGCCAGTCGAGCACTTCATCTTCTTTAAGCTCTTCCGGATAGTTAAACAGCTTAAGGAAAACGAACATAACCGTATAGAGAATCAGACCGTCGACAAACGGAGAAAGCGCCAACTCCTGTTCTGAGTAAATGTCATAAACAAAATCAGGGAATACTTTCACCCCAAAATATTCATGGACTTCGACCCACCGTCTGCAAAACCATTCCCACACAAGAGCCCAAACAAAAGCCAGGGCAACCGCATATTTACGGAATTCGGTATCAGAGATACGATTGTTTTTCATACCTATCTTTCCTAACAAATCGATAAAGATTTTTGTCACGAACGATTCCACTGTGACCTCCTATCAAAAAATTGGATTGTGTCACAGCACTCGTCACTCATGCCCCAACTGCGCACGACTCCCCAAGAAACAGTTTTGCTTCGGCCTGACGGCGACGCGTGAGCCCCGGCAGGACTTTGCCGTTGGCCTTGTTCACGTCCAAAAACTGGCTGGCGGCTTCTTCCACGTCACCGGCATTCACGGCGCGCATGAGTTTCGGGCACTTGTAGACAACGCCGTCCACGCCGATGTTGTACGCAAGGCTCATGAGCGCTACGTACTGGCCTTCGGTAACTTTGACGTTCACCCACGGGGCGAGACCGGAGGCGTAGCGCTTCAGGTCTTCGATGAGCATGGCGTAGGCTTCCTTGTACGTCACCACCCGGCCTTCCTTTACGTCGGGCCCCGTGTGACCGAAGCCGATCGTGAGCACGCCCGCGGGGCATAGGTACGCAGTCTCGCGGAAGCCTTCCCACTGTTCGATGAAGTCTGCGGCCAGTTTGACAGGCCAAGCGGTTAGGGCTTTCGTTTCACTCATGGGCTTTCTCCTGTATGCCAAGTTTCTTTTCAAAAAAGCTCTCAACGATTTGAAATGCTCTCGCCCCCATGTTCCCGCCAATGGCGGCGCATACCGCACTGATCTCCGTCGGCTGTGCAAGGCCCTCTGCCAGCATGTAGAGGACGCATCCCACGAAGATCGATGACAACATGTCCCCAATGAACTCGAAAAACTTGAACGTACGGCCTGACTTGATGAGGCAGTAATATCTGATAACGCCACCGCCCGCTCCGAAAAGAATCGGAAGCACTGCGCGAAGCGATGCCCACGAATTCGGATCTTTCTCTGGCATAGCTTTTTTGAAATGTTTCTGACGATATTGGTTTAGGGGCGAATGAATCGCCCCCTGCATAGTTAACGATCCATTGCTAGAACCGTGCGAATGTGCTTGATGCACTCCCACGCTTCACAAAGATCTTCCAGGTTCTGGGATGTCAGGCTGTAGTGACCGTCCCGAGCGTCGTCGAGGATCTTGTCGATCTTCTCCAGAAGCTCTTCTTCGGTGCGCTCGCCCTGCATCTTTCGCATGTCCTTCAAGTCCATGACTTTCTCCTTATTCGACCGCGTGTTTCTTCGCGATCTCAAGGAGCGCGTCGATGTCCGCCTTGTCGACCATGTAGCCGCTAAGCTCCACCTTGCCGCCGGCCTCTTCGAGCGCGGCGTAGGCGGCCGCGGATGCACGGTCAAGATCAACCTTCCCTTCGTCCACGATGCCGAGCATCTTGAGCGTCGGCAGGGACTGCTCGACACGCACCGCTACGGCGTCGCGGATGTAGGGGGAGACGAAGCCGATGCCAAACTTCAGGAGCCCGGTGGGTGCCTTCGGCATGACCACCGTGGTGATGAATTCGCTGGCAATCGTCGGTATCTGGGAGACTTCAACGTTCATGACGCGCTCCTACCGGTTACTGCTGCGCCGTCGTTCGGGCGGGATTGGAGACCGTCACCTGAGTCGCGCCTTCGGGAGACGTCCACTCGTTGTAACGGGGCATCGGCTGCGGGCAGATTGCGCCAAGCGGCACGACCTCCTTCGTGATGGCGTTGACACGAGCCTTGAGACAGCCGACCTCGGTAGCCAGATTGTTGAGGCCGCATGCACAGTCGGAGGCGACGCGGTCGATCTTCTGCGTGATGATCTGTTCGCGCAGCTGAGCCTTTTCAGCTTCGCACTTCTGCTGTGCTTCGAGCACCGCCACGCGTTCGCGATTGGCCGCGGACTCCTGCGCAATCGGCGTGATGTAGGCGTACATCTCGTCTCGAAGCGTCTTGTTGTCGGCAAGCGTCTGCTTGTAGACCGCCGCATCTTGGTTGTCGCTGTAGCGCATGGCCGTCAGTTCCGCGATCTTCGCGTCCTTTTCAGCCAGAGCATTGAGCGCCATGCCAGCCTGAGCGTTCTGACAATTGCCGCCGCCAAACAGCCCGCCAAGAAGGCCGCCACCGTTTCCATTAGCGTTGAGAAGCCCCAACGCGGTGCCGGCAATGCCGAGACCAAGGCCGCTACCCGCGACACCTTTACTAGCGAATTCACCCATAGTGAACCCTCCTTTCCAAAATGCACGAGGTGTCAACTTGAAATAGCCTGTATCCCTCGCGCAAGATCAGTATCGGACGAATATGGGTGCACACGCGCACATAGAAAAACCCCGCCGATGTTTCCATCGGCGGGGGTCAAGACTTACTGCGCAAAAGCCGCTATCAAAGCAACCAGCCCCAAACACGCGACTACAGGAAAGAGAAGATCGAGCTTGGCGTCAAGCGTCCATCTTCGAACATCAAAGCCAACCCACCAAGGGTTACCTCCTGCCTTTCTCTCGGCTTGGGTTACCTCCCGTCCAATGTAGAATCCTATCGCTACCGAACCGCCAAGGCATGAGGCATCCGCAATAGAAAGCCCACAGAAGTAAGCAATCAGTGTCGTTACTGATTGGAAGAGTAAAGATAGGCCAGCGTGGGCAAAGTTACTGGCGTTCATAGCTTCACCCCCATCGTGACAAGAGTGGCCTCGATCTTCTGGAGCTTCCACCTCTGGTAAGCGGCCTCAAGTGCAAGCGCTTCTTCATAGCGGATGCCGTAACGATCGCCCGCAGGAGTTACTAGACGGTGCTCGATATGAGTTTTAGGAGGAGTGACATTCCCTTCCTCATCGACAACTTCAGGCACGTCGACAACCTCGACATCCTCATACTCGTCCCCCCACTTGTCATAGCAGAGGAGACCGTAGCGAGTCGCGTCCAGTCCTTCAGATTCAAATGCAGCCTTTACTTCTTGAGCAATTACGCCTACATGAAGTCTTGCATCTATGCCTTTCTTTTCTACTGCATCTTTGAATTGGAAGACCTTGAAGTTGATCTTTCCCCAGGCGCGCATCAGTGCTTCTTCAGGTGAGGCGATAGAAGTCTTTTCACGTTCGTCTGAGGTGTTGATGGTGGCCGTTGATGCAAACAGCTGTGCCCATAAGCGATTTGCTTTACCTAAGGAAACGCTCTCTGTCGTCTCAGGAGATACGCTTTCTAGTGAAGTGCCCCCAAAGACGACATTTTTGTCGTACAACTGACCAACTGTTACGTTATTAGTTCCTTGTCCAGAAGAGAGTGACACTCTGTCACTCAGTGTAACTTGCGCGTTTGGCGTCGTATAGTACTTTTTTGTACTTATGCCTTTGTCTGAGATATCGAAAAGCCAATCGAGATCGGATGCCTTCGCTTGCGTTACGTCTTTTCCGACGTAACATCTAGCAAAAACTCCTTGTTTCAGTTGTCTCCCAATTGCTAAGAAATTGTCAGTCGAAAAAAAGTCATAGGCGTGCCTTCCAGAAGAACAAATATCATTATTTCTGATTACACCGCCGGCACTCTTATCAATTTCAACTTGAAGAGTCTCAGTACCTAGGCCACCAAAAATGTTGTTATACGCTATAAAACCATCAGAACTATCTGTTTTATAGCGTACCTTTACGCTATCTTCGAATCTACAACCAAAAAAGTTGTTGTAGCAACCTCCCGAGTTGTCGATTGCGTAATCCACGTTTCTACCACTGAAATCACAACCAAAAAAAGAGTTGCAATTAACACCCCAACGTGACTTAGAATTTTCTTTCGAGATTCTCAGCTGTGTGCATTTAGCTGAAACATCTTGTGAATCAGAATAAAACCTACCACCAAAAAATTGGTTTTGATTAACCCACCCCGTCCCAGTAGGATAGATATCTAAATTAAATCTATTTTCAGTAAAACTGCTCAAGTAATATTTATTCCAAGCGTTACCAGTCTGAGACGCTGTAATATAAAGACCTCGGTAAAAGTCCTTGATCTCTCCAACGTGCACCTCAGCACAAAACAGGTTTAGCACTTGAACAGCGATCGAGCTTTCAATGCCATCAAAAGATGTACCTTTTCGATCTAAGTTTACGACGCGAGGTAAACGCATCTTTATGCCTCGTCGCATCGTAGAGTGTGTTGCCTCTTTCTGACCAACTGTAACAACTGGTATGACGCTTACTCCATGTGCTGAGAACTCGGCTTCTGAAAAATCGCAAGAACTATCAATTTCAATCGTCTGTGAGACAAAGAATCTTCCTTGAGCCACACATAGACGATTATTCTCTTTAGCAAACTTCAGAGCAGACTGAATCGCTGCCGTGTCGTCATGTACTCCATCTCCAACTGCTCCGAAATCCTTGACGTTCACTACATCAGCGAACCTGTCCTTGAGCATACGAGGCTTTGTTGTACCTTCAGCTAAAACTGGTACGAAGTCACCAAGCCCATAAGGCGTCTCGAAGATTTGAATCTTGCCTTTGCTCTTCTTCACGAAGGCACGGCCATGTAGATACTCATGTTCCATCATGCGCTCCACTGGTTTTGTTTAATCTGTTTAAGTTCCCGTCGGAGGTAAGCGCACTCAAGGGCTAAGGCCTCCTCATATCTAATGCCGTATCGATCGCCAGCGGGCGTCACGAGACGATGCTCCACGTGCGTCTTGGCAGGCGTGACGGTACCATCTTCGGCGACGACCTCAGGTTCATCAATCACTTCAACATCCTCATACTCGTCATCCCACTTGTCGTAGCAGAGAAGACCGTAACGAGTCGCGTCCAGTCCTTCAGAAGCGAAGGCCTCGATGACTTGCTGAGCGATCACACCGACGTGGAGGCGAGCGTCGACACCCTTCTTCTCTACCGCATCCTTAAACTGGAAGACCTTGAAGTTCACCTTGCCCCATGCTCTCATCAGAGAATCGTCAGGCGAAACGATTGAAGTCTTTTCGCGGGCGTCGGAGGTGTTAATCGTGCCAGTGGCAGCGTAGACTTGAGACCATCTTTTGCTTGCGGTACCAAGCAAGACATTTGCATCGTTACCCGGGCAAACCGCGTTGATGTATAGCGCCAACGGTGTGTATGAGTCTGTTTCGTTACTCGCGACAAATTTCGCTTTAGTAACACCAGAGCCCAACGATTCAATTTGCCCAAAATGCCACTCAAGTGCAGCTTGATCTGTCTTTAGAGTAATGCCGTTTTGTGGCCCTTTCGAATGCAATCGAAGCTCTTGTGTGTCGTATAAATATTCTGTACCGCCAGTGTTGCCTGAGAAGATCTTATAACCGTCACTACCAGGAGCGACATTAATCTTATTCATGCGACATAAGCTTTTTATATCGCTTTGTTTGAAGATACTTGCGTTAGTACAACCACCACCAACTTTTATAGATGGGTTGCAAGTAAGATTGAAAATCGAACCAGAAACGCTTTCACAGTAGATCGATTCAGTATCTCTAACACGATCTTCAGTCTTTGTAATTGATAGATAACAATCAATGTATGCACCAACAGTATTTTTAAGAAAGACTGTGTACGCACGATTTCTTGTATCTTGCCCTACGAGACAAGACACCATCCTGAAATTAGAAGCGCTGTCGTTATGAATGACGTTGTGATAAATATTACCGTGGGATTCAAACTTACAGCCCACAAGGAAAATACTGTTATTACCCCCGTTGCCTTCTTTGTTTTTATTTGATTTAAAAGCAGTATTGACGTATGACTCAACTCGGCAATTCGTGAAGTACAAGTTATTGCAATTACTCGTTCCAGTTGCTCCCGGCCGCGGTGCAAAAAATTGCAAATCGATTGCTGGTGAATCAAAGCTTGCAGACGCATATTCTTTGATTTCTTCAGAATACGTTGGGTACTTCTCTGGAATGCACCCCGAAGCCTGAAAGTCGCAAGCTATGAACTTGCTATCCCACGTCTCTGCGCTATAAAGATGACGCCCTCGGCCATAGAACACGACGTTAGTGCAAAGCAGATAAGACACTTTATCTGTCGATAAAATTGACGCGATAGGATCTGTGCTTTCATTAATCTGTCGCTTTCCCATAACCTGCGACGGGCCGTCTAAGAGATTAGAACTTAGTGTTAAATCTCTGATATCTACGTGATGTATATGGCCAGCGAAAGTAGAATCAACGCCTTCTATCGTAAGCAAATCGAAATCGACATGCCTTTCGTATGCATTAAGATCTAGATAATTTGGTACTTTCTTAGCTATGATTGTGGCTTGTGCGCCAGAACCCGCCAAAACTATGCTTGACGGCAACCGGAGCGTATGACTGCACATATAGATGCCGCGAGGGATAAGTACCGTTCCACCGCCTCTGCGTTCACACGCATCGATTGCCGCTTGAAGTGCGTCTGCATCATCTGTCGTGCCAGCATAGAACTTAAGAGTGCCTGAATACGCGACCCTTCCGTCGCCCTTTGCACCGAAGTCACGAACATTGACAACATCCGAGAACCGTTCTCCGAGCGTCCTCAGCTTGGTACTACCCGAAGCCTTCACGACGCGATTGCTGATGTCCTGCCCGTGGTGCCCTGGATCGCCGTAGCCGCCAACGGCAAAGAACCCGTCATACGGATACTTCTCCACGTCGTCGAGCGTGTCGACCACGTGCGGGATGTCCCACGAGTAGATGAAAATGTTCTGCTTGATCTCTTCGCATATCTGAGCGAACTTCTTCGCTTCTTCGGCAGATTTTGCCGCGGATTTCGCTGCATTGAAAAGATTGTCAAGAAACTCGCTGACAGTAAGATTTGATGTAGGCGGGAGAGAAATAGTACGTCCAGTCAACTCAACTAACTGCTGAATCTGCACGACAATTCGATCAAGAGATTCGTTGATAATCTCCGGCGGGAAACGTGAGAAGTTGGTCAGTTGCATATTCTGCGTGTAGGCAACGGCAGACCCAACGACAAAGATGTTCCCCTTGACAATCGGCGTCGTCAAGACAACCGTGCCACCAGGCGTAGCAGTCTGGTCCGCATTCATCTCGACGGAATAATCCTGCCCATACACAAGCATTTTTGCCTGCGCTTCAGGATCATCAGCCGTGGCGACATACACGTCAGTCTTTTCAAAGATGAGAAAGCCGAAAGGCAATCTCGACTGTCCCTCTGACGTGAACGGCCCAGCTAATCTTTTGACGTACTCGATCATAGAAAATGGCTCCTTAGTGGGGCCATCTTCGTATGATTGGGCGAACACACGCGCACTAGTCTTGCGGAGGCGATACGACCCTTGGGGCTCTGGATGGAACCATCTCCGTCCTGCCCCAGTAATAACCCTGTCCCGTTCCCCGTCTCATCTTGGTTTCCATGCGCTGCAGATATCCGGGCGACAGATAGTCCTGAACCTCGTTCATGAATGCACGATCAATCACAGCCGATGTGTACCAGAGATTGACGAAAGGCGTGTGCGACCTGACAAGCCTGACAGCGCGGGCCCCAGGCTTCGTCTCCTTGTCGTAAATCGCGCTACCGGCCATCGATGTCAGCAAGTCTGACGCATCAACCACCGTCCCGACGACCGGACCTGCAAAGTTGGTAAGACCGGACATCGCACCATAGCGCGCATCCTCACTCAAGCCGTTGACGATCCAGTCTCCAAGGAAACCCAATCCGCCGCCCTTCGTGAACGCCTGCATCCAGAAAGCCTTGTTCTGAAGCGAGACCTCCATGTCCTGCAGATCCTTACCGTTGAGAAGGTTCTGCACCTGCAGTGAGATTGCACCGAAGATGGTAGTCGCAACGAAGATGCCGGCAGCGTAGGATGCTTGGTCGACCCTATTGCCATACTGGCCCAAGAAAGCCGCTCGACGGTAGTGGCGCTCCATCATCGCAATCGGGAAAGACTTGAAGAGGAAGAAGGATCGATAGAGCTCACCCTTGAGTGTGCCTCGCTTGAAGCCGCCTGTCGTCTCAGCACGGGTAATGAGGTCAGGACCAAGCGACGCCATCTCGGACTCATTGACGATGAAGCCGATCAACTTGCTCGGAAGCATATCAACCTCCTCCTGAGTAGCTCCGTTGAGCGCACCCTCGCTCAGTCTTTTCAGCTGCCTGATGGTGATGAACTCTATGCCCCTGTGAGTCTCTGTGCCGGCCATCTGCAACAGCTCGAAGTCACGCTCAGAGATGCCGCCCTCCTCGAGCCTGGCTCTATCATATGCGTCCAAATCCGCCCAGTCCTTCTTGAGCATCTTCGCCATGCCGGCCATCATGTTCAAGCACATGGCTCGGCGCGTCGCATCGGTGAACGCAGAGAGAAGCGAGGCCTTCATCGTGGCATTGGCGAGCTTTGCAGTCCATCCTTCACCTATGTTGTCAGCGGCATACCTGTTGAAGTCACTGATGATGCTGTCGGCAATGAAACCAGCACGATTCGCGTACTCCTTCCAGTCAGAGCCATAAGCCGCCACAAAGAACTTCAGACTGTCCATGAAGCCGAGGCGATTGAAGCCACTGGCCACGAAGTACGACGGGATATCCGAAAACGAGGAAATGAAAGCCTTTCCAAGCTTGCCCGCCACCTCAAGGTTGCGCCAACCGGCCATGAAGTTTGCCACGCCGTCTCGATTGATCTCGATCTGCGAGGTCACGCCGCTCAAGACATTCCAGATGTCGTCGACTGTTGCACCAAGCAAGCCCTGATGATCCGAATACTTCTTCAGAAGATCGATCTTGCCGACAGTCCCCTGCGCTTGAGACGCAACGTTGTCCGCCACGCCCTTTAGCATCGTGTACGTAGCCTGAGGCTTCGGCCCGAACGACTCAAGCAATGAAATGTCATTGCTCATCTTGGCGATATGCCCCATCAGGGAACCCGTCAGACTGCTGTTCCCAAACTTTGACTCGTACCGAATGAAGCTTTCGGCATCTTTGAAGTGAAGGACTCGATGCGGGTATTTCTTGTATCTGGCCGCATTGGTCACGGGAAGATTCTTCGCAATCTCTGTCACGTCGTCAGTCACAACACCGTTTGTGATGATGTCATCGTAGGAGTGCTCAAGAAGCACCAGCAACTCATCGTCAGACATCATCTCGCCCTTGTCGTTCGTGAAGCGCTCACGATCCAACAGCGGAAAAATCTCATCGATCCAGGCATCCTTGCCTGCCTTGCGGATTTTCCACAGATCATGAGACTGCGGGATGTAGCCATAATCGATCTTGCCGATCTGAGCACCGGCACGAATTGCCCGCTCACGCATGGCGTCCGTTGTCTTTTCCCATGCCTCCCACGCCGCTTTCGCTCGAGCGTTGTCCGTGTCCTCGCCAAAGGCCTCACGAATGAAGTCACGCACGTCCCCGGCATCCTCAACGAACCCAAACCATCGACTATCGATGCCCTGCAGCGTATCAAGCAACTGCGTGCAATACTCGTTCTGAATGCCTCGAGCTCTTCGGTAAACGCTTCGCATGATCTCAGCTACGGCGGAATAGGCATGCAGATCGCGCTCATTGGAGAGCCGTTCCATCTCACGAATTCGCTCATCCTGACGAAGCACCTGTCTGGCAATGTCAGCCTTTCGCTTCAGCGCCTCAAGCTTGATCTGCTTGATGTACTCACCAGCGGCAGCACGGACACGCTCATCATTCGTCATCTTCGCCCATGCGTCCTGATCGCTTCTGCGAAGAGAGCCCATGATTTGCCGAATATTCGACATGATCGCGTCGCCCTCTTCGGGCTTGACCTTTCTGCCTGTGACTGAACCGATAGCATTCAAGCACTCCTGCCTCATTGCTGGATACCTCCGTTACGCAGGATGCACTCGGCGGCCTTGCCGATGCCGGCCGACTCAATCTCGGCCTCCTGCTCAATTCGTTGCATTTCATTTACGACGTCTTCCATCGTCATAGGGACGCCACTGTCGTCAAGCACGTAGGTCTGATTCGGCTTTTCGGCAGCCAGGTTCTCAAGTCGAACCATGTCAGCACTCTTGCCGACAACCTCAAGCGAACGCGCACGAGCCTCCTCAACGCGAGCCGCGTCTTCCTGCTCAGCCTTAGCCTGAGCATCGTCTGCACCACCGTTCTGCTTGCTCTCAGCATCCTGAATAACCTTCTCGCCCATGGCAGAGACAAGGTTCTCAGCAGAACGCTTAGCCTCTTCCGCCGCCTTAAGCGCCTCACGAACCGTCGCAATATCGACGTCAGGCATCAGCGCAAGGCCAGTCTTGCCTTCATCCATCTGTCTTTGAATCTCGGCATTCTGAGCACGACGCAGATAGCTCATGGCATCAGCCAGGTCAAGCGGATCACCAAGAAGCATCCCGGTACCCTCACCCAGACTCGGGATGATCGAATCAGTAAAGCCGTTGAAAACACGACCAATGGCCGCCGCAGACTTGCGATTGTTGTAAAGCAGCTCGAACATCTGACGTGCCGCCGGACTGACATCGTCAATCAGGGTACCGTCCATCGGAACCTCGCCACTCTTGAGCATGTGGGCCGCGTCGACGATAGCAGGGCCAAGGTCGATTGCACCACCAGACATCTCTCGAATCCGAATGACGTGAGGAGCGAAGGCCGCCATGGCATTTAGGACGCGCTTCATGCCCTGCTTGTCAGTCTCAACAGACATGAGAGACGTGAGCTCAGGATCACGGTATGCCTTGTAGAAAACAGCCGCCATCACACGGGCCTTCGCTGCTTCCGTCGGCTTACCATCACCGTCGATCAAGCCGCCAATGGCACTCGGCTCACCAATGTCATTAACAAAGCGATCGAGCGTAGCTCTCGTCGGCTCACCGTTCTCGTCAAACTGATACGCCTTGAGCTTGTCACTTGTCAGCTTGCTGGCATCCTGCACGGCACGTTCAGAGCCGCTCAGCTCAAGCACCGCCGACTGATTTGAACGATCGATGAAACCCGTCGTCACCTTCTCACTCGGCATGAAGCGAACCAGTACCGGACGCTTCAAATCACCGACAGCCTCTGGATTAATGCCCGTCTGTTGACGGTCGGCCATCATGTCAGCAACGTATTGAGTTGCCGTGCCACGCTCAAAGGCTTCATTGAGACCGGCAAGGCGGCCATTGCCGGCGACTGCATGCACTCGCGTCGGATCGTCGCCATAGCCATCAACCGCGCGGCCGCTCCAATCGTTCGACGTGAGGACACTGTCAGCCTCTACAACAGCGTAGGTAACAGGAATCTTCTCGCCACCATCCATCACCCAGTCCGTGATGCCCTGATAACGCTCATCAGGCATAGAGCCAAAAGAAACAATCGGAGCACCGGTGTCCGTCGTGCGACTGAAAGACACGCGGCCATACTGAGGATTAGCGGCAATCGCGTTCATCTGAGCAACAGGAGCTAGTTTTGAACGATCTCGGTTTTGCAGAACAACGAGCGAGGAATTGTCGCCGCCCATCTGCACAGCACGAGCGAAGTGCTTCTGAGAGTTCGTCAGAGCCACATCATTCATCTGCACGCCCAGAAGAGTCGCACCGACATCCACGGCCTGACCGTTGTTCAGCTGTTCGGCCGCCTGACGCTGTGCCTTAATAGCAACGTCCATTGCTTCCGGATCATTCGGATTCGCCATCGGCGCAGTCAGCTTCTGTTCATTCACGCGCTGGGCCTGCACCATGCGAGCGGCTACCACCTGAGAAGGCGTCGGCTTGACACTCTTGGCCTTCTGCTGTTCGCCATACATCCTGCGAATAACAGCTTCCATCTCCTTCGAGAGCGGAGGCAGGTCCTCGCCAGTCTCAGACTTGTAGCGATCCTTCACAGCACTCTCAGGATCGAGCCCGAGAACCTTCTTATACAAGTCAACGATCCACTGGCCAAAGCGCTCAAACAAGCCCTCAAGTCCCTTCACAGGAGACTTGCCCTTGGACAGATAGACCTCAGTCCACGCCGCGAACCGCTCCTGATACTTGCGCTGGCCCTCGACGCCGAGAGCGTTCCAGTCCTCGACACTCTTAATGTCCCAAGAGCGCAGCAGAGCCTCACCCGCCTCGCGCAAGTCAGGATCAATGTCCTCCTTGCCAAGGACCTTCATGAGCATGTCCAAGTACCAATGAGAATGCTCATGAGCAAACGTAGAGATATCGGCCTTCGGCGTCAGTGTGATTTTCCGCTTCTTGGGATCGTAGGAACCCTTGACCTCAAAGCGCCCATCAGGAAGCTTGACAACGCCGGTGCCGTCGGCCTTAGCCTTCTCAATGGCATTGCGCATCTCAATGGCGGCATCGTCAAAGACAACCGCACACTCACCGTCAATCGCGCCCTTGTAGCGATAGCCCTTAAGCCCGTGTTGCTTCAACGCCAGAGAGGCCGCCTTCGCAGAGCCGTACTTCGCGATGAGAGCCGCAAGAATCTCCTTGCCCGTCATCTCGTCAAGAGACTTGCCGGCATAGGACACAGGCTCGACATCTTCGATGCCGTTCTTCTCACGACGCATATTCGGCTGCGTCCTGACGTCTTCATCAGTAAGAAGAGCGTGAACCGCCTTCTGCACAGCTTCCGGCTGTTTGGACAGCGGAAGGTCCTCGTGCATCATCACGTCGTCATCAGGGATCTCAACCTTGTAGACATTGCCTTCCTCGTTGCGGAGTCCTTCGACAGCGGACTTAATACGAGGAGTCTGCCTGCCCTTGCCAATCTGAGCAACCAGAGCGGCTTGCACGGCATCCATCGGATTCTCATGGCCAAGCCAGTTTGCTTCCTGAAGAGCGTCAAGGAGCTCACGAGTAGCAGGGGACAGTTTGTCCCCGGCAGAGGACAGAGCCTTCGCCATGCCTTCACGAGTCTTGACGTCCATCCCGGCAAAGACACGGCTCAACTCATCAGCTACGGCTCGATAGGATGTCACGCGGCTTCTGTAGCCCTCAGCAATCTGACGATCAAGGGAGAAGTACAAGCCCCAGCCATGAGCCTGCACACCCTCGCCAGAACCGACGTGATCAAGCGTGAACTTGTCGAACGTGTAAGCTGTACCGTGGTAAGCAGCCTGATTGAACGCATCCGACCGTCGCGCACCAACCGAGGGAGCTTCGTAATATGCGCCATTAATTTGGCGTGCCGACTCATCAACGGGATCGAAAAACGCCCGCCCATCCTTGCGAACAAACGGTTGCGACCCACCCATCAGTTGAGATACACTAACTGTACGGTCTTGGGCGACCTGCCCTGTGCGGACATCTCGTCGGTTGATGACGGCAGGAGACCCCTCGACGTAAGAAACGCCGCCCTCCGACTGGAATGATCCACCGGGCGGCGTTTCCATTTTCTCAACATATACTCCGTCAATGCTATGAGTTACTGCTCTAGCAGGTCCCTCCTCTACGGTATCTTTTACAAGCAACTGGACGCGCCAAAGCTCCCCATTCCACGACATTGGAGCTAGGAAAACATGAATCCCTCTCACTTTGGGGTTCTTGTGGACAATATCGACGTGGCTCTCAACTAGTTTTGCTGATTCTGCGATTTCTCGGATATTCTCCGCAACGGCCATAAATGCTTTTCGCTTAGAACCGCCATCTTTTCCCGCAGACTTTTTGGCATCCGATTTACTCATTCGCAACGTGAAACCCGTATCCTCATTATGGATACCGTCTTTGAATGCCGACGTCACTATATTGATTGCCTCGCCCTTATCTATGACGGTCGGAGTAACCGAGACAACCCTCATCTTCTCGTCTGGGCTTAAACCCCTTGGCCCCATATGCCATTCGATACCCTGCGTTACCGGCATGTGAAAGCCATCAGTTGCCTGAGTGCTATCCGTCTTTTCGATCGTGTAGTCAACATCCTTCCAGTCGACGCCCGCCTGCTTCGCAAAGAGAACTTCACCAGGGGCGGTCATGCCAGCCTCCACATCAGCTTGCTCTTCCGAGCGGCCCGCCTTCATCAATTCCTTCTTGAGAGATTCGCGGCGCTCGGCAACCTCGCTTTCAAACTTCGCCTGAGGACTGCGATACCCTAAGGCACCAAAGGCACCGCCAAAGATGCCAGACACAGCAAGGTCGGTTCCAGAAATTTCATACTGCTTCGCCAGCTCACCGTAGTTCTGGTTTTCAAGAATGAGCTGGATGCCCTTGCGCTCAGCCACGTCGGTACCGATATTTGCTCCAGCACCATAAAGAGTGGACATGAGGCGGGTCGAACCGAAAGCACCCGGAAGGCGCAGGCCGATAGCATTGGCGGCAAACGACATGACACCAGCGGAAGTGCGAGTCTTCTGATCGACGCCTTCATTTTTGAGCCTCTGCGATTCACTGATGCCCATATCAGCACCAAAGGCAACCGCACCGCCCCCCGAACCTAGCGCAGCCATGTAGCCGGCCGCCTTCGGAATTGTCTTGAAGAGGCCATGAATGATTTGCGATGCCGCTCCCATAAGCTCTGGATCGGCTTCATAGTGAGCCTTGCTATAGGCACGAGTAGCCTCAGCTGCACGCAGCCAACCCTCACGCTCCTGCTCAGTACCAATGGGAAGCTCAGAGAGCGCAGTCAGAGCAGCACTCTTCGTTTCGGCCAAGGCCGCGTTTATACCAAGCCACGTGTCTCCAAACCCTTCGAACCAACCGGGTTCATATCCCGTACCAGGCAAAGGCTTCGGCTTAATGATCTTGCCGTCAAGATTCAGCTTGACATCCGGCTCAACGCTCCTGAAATAGTCGGACAGATACTCAGCCTCTCGCCTTGAGAGCATGCGGCCCGGCGTAAACACAGTCTTGCCATCAACCTCAGACCACGTTCCGCCGGCAACGCCATCCTTCCCGTTGTAGACAGACTGGTCGGAGAAGGTCGGGTGATTCGGCTTCTTGTACTTATCGCCAAGATGCCCGCGTTCATCCTCAGACATTGAGCCGGACTTGAGTTCCTTCCAAGCTCCGCGAATGTCGTAGTCGTAGGAGTCTCGCTCACGATTGTTCTCCTTCGCCCACGACTGAAACTCAGCCTCCTCCTCAGGCGTGAGTTCCGTGTTGAACTTGTCGCTGTAGTCCTGGGCCGTGACCGGCGTAATGTCGTCAGTACCGTAGCGATTGATTCGTGCCTGCCGCATGTCCTCAGCAGACATCAGAACTTCGTCGCCCGTCTTGGGCCTGAAAATCTCGTCAAGAAACATCGTCAATCATTCCCGTGGTAATCGCCTTCGTAGGCATTCTTCGGTTCCGTCGTCGGCGCTTCCAACACGCCAAAATAGTCATCGTCAAGCACCGTCGCACTCTTTCGCCTCTTGACCTGTTTCTCCACCATGTCTTTGGAGAGATCGAACGTATAGAGCCTCCCATCATCGTCAACGACGGGAGAGCTGCCATAGATCAAGCTGTATGTAATGGAGCCGTCATCATTCGTGCTTTCAACCTTGAGCTTGAGCTTCCTCAACTGTGTGGACAGTTCGTCACCAGTGAACGCAAGGCCGTTCGCATAGAACCACTTCTTTGACTTCTCGAGCGTTTGAGCATGAGCACCAACAAGGTTCTCAATGTCAGATGAGAAAACGCCCGATTCGACGCCTAGTGGCACCAGCGTCTTCTTTCCTCTGTACGAGATCACCTTGCCACCAACCGCCTGCTCTACCGCAGAGGTCATGTCACCATCGCCGTTAAGCAGGCCATAGCCATAGAGGCCGCGCGCAATCTCAACGGCCGCATCAGCAGAATCGGGAGAGGTGAATAGACCTTGAACATCACCCTCATCCCCAATGAGCGAATAGGCCGTGCCGGTGATGCCGTGGACATCCGCATCATCAACCTTGACGCGCTTCTGGTCGATTGCATCAAGGCCTCGAAGGTATCTCTCACCAACGGACATCCCGCCCTGCAAGTCCTTCCCGAATCCCGCAAGAGCAAGAGCGTATTTCCTACTGTCCTTCGTGAACTGATTCGTGACGCTGGCAATGCCGGCGGGCCCGACAGCATTAGAGATAACGCTCAGCATCTCGCACTGCTCGTCTACGTTGGCTTTCTCAAGAGCACCGACGAGCATCTTCGCTTCAGAAGCAGAGAAGAGCGTCTGAGGCACGCGCCAGTCGGAGGACAAGTCCCCGGCAACCGATACGCGGTGACGGAGCTCTTCGCCAACAGAATTCAAATCTTCGAAGTTGAGAGGCTTGACGCCATACTGCCCCGTCAAAATAGCAGCGCCCATCGGATCAGTCTTCCGAGCCTTGACGATCTCTCCTGCAGCCTTCACGCGCGCATTGTGGCCCTTCATCTTTTCCGCATAATCGGGATCCCCGGGCGCAGGCCTGCTTGCCCTGATGTCTTCCTCGATCAGGTCGACAGGCATCATCTGATAGGCGTACGTGGCCTTTGATGTGTCGAAATCGATCTTGTAATTTGCGTAGCGCTCCTTTCCTTCCTTGTCGCCATACACCTCAACGAACTGACCTTCCGTAAGTTCGTTTTCGTCGGCCCCGGTAGATGCCACCGTCGCGAGCGAATTTTGCACCTCACGAGTCAAGGAACCCCGCTGCTCACTCCTGCGTTGGGCGGCCATTGAAAAGGCCTGAGTGAAGAGGTCGATCTTCTGATTCTTTGAAAGGCGATCCACGACAGGAATGCCAGACCGGAAGTTGCCGCGCATTGCCTGCCTGACGAAATCGCGCTTCGACAGCATAGTGTCACCAAGCTTGTCGGCAACCATGAGAGACAGCTGCGACTTCGCAGAGCTCCACAGCGCATTCCCGACCTTCCCTTTGATATCAGTGCTCATCGCACCGTCAGGCGTATTCTGGAAGGCCTCAAGCGCCGACAACGGATCATCCTGCGCCCATGCCGTAAAGCGATTTGCCTGCAGCTGATCCATGTTCGCACGCTTCTGATTGGCCAAGGTATCGGCGTCCCAGCCCATCAATTGCGCCTGGTAGTCGAGCTCCATGTCGACAGAGGCCGACGACTTCGCGAGATACTCGGGATCCGCGTAGTGGTTTGCGGCGTCCGCCTGCAAAGCCTCAACCTTGGACGAGGACGACTGCATCTGGTAGTGCCTCGTCTGGCTTGCGTTCCATCGCTGAGCCTGACTTTGAGCAGACTGCATGCGGTCATAGACGCGGGACTGTACAGCCTCACGTGCTTGCGGAGACAACTTGCCGACAATCGCGTTGACGTCACGAGTCATCGCCTCCATTGCGGGCTGGTAATCATCCATTGCATTGCGGCCCATCTTTGTGAGATAGCCGGTCTCTGGATTGTTGAGATGCGCGTCGATCGCACTCATCACCTCGCGCTCGGCATCGTCGCTTTCGGCCTTGATGACACGGGCGCGCTGAACGTCTAGCGCCTTGACCGCAGAGTTGGCCCACTCCTGCACAGGCATGAGCGCCTTCTTCATAACGGCGTCATAGTCCGTGCGATCCTGAGGCACGTTGATAGGCGAGAACCCAGAGTTACCCGAGTCCCGCACCTGAGGCAGGCCGCCCTGAAAAGTCGGAACCATTGGCATTTAGTACCCTCCAATCATCGTCTTCTTGTAGCTGGACGCAATGTCCGGGTAGTTCCATCCACCACTGCTTTTGCTCGTGTCAAACATCCCGGAAGCATTCATGAGCATGTAGTTGCTGGCCACTTGAGATGCGCCGCCCAACAACGTCGTACCGAACTTGTCCCACTTGTTGACCTTCTGCGCCTCGGCCTGAAGCGCCTGAGCCTCGTAGCCGACGCCCTTCCACCGGTAACCCCACGCCTCAGACAAGGCATTCGACTTGATTTGATTGACGTCCATCTCCTTGACGATGTCAGTGGACGCTTGCATTTCGGCAGCGCTACCTTCGCCAACTGCGATGCCGTTGGCAGCAAGAGCCGCGCGCTGAGCAGACTTGACATGCCCAGCAGCCATCGTTTTTGACACAATCGCCTTCTCGGACGCTCGCAAAGTTGCTTGATACTGGCGCTCCATCATCTGTGCATTGATGCGGGCGATATTGGCCTGAGCCTGCGCGGCCGCATTCGAATGTTTGGAAATCCCGAATGACCCTAGCGCTGTAATGGTGTTTGCGATGCCCTGCGCGATGAGCATCCCGTATCCGAATTGAGCCGAGTTTGTAGCCATAGAAAAACCCTCTAAGATGCCTACACCTTAGAGGGCCTACCTCCCTACACGCGCACGATCACGAGAGCTCGAGTACTGTTGTCATGCTCACGATTCTCAGTGGCAACGGGTATTTCTGACGAACGCAGACTTGCCCACTCTGAGACCACTGCGGTTGAATCTGAAAGCCTATCTCGTCGGTAATCGGCTCGGGAACATTGCCTGCGAACTCTGTCGAACGTGACGGGTATTCAGAGAGCTTGTCGAACGACGGCCCCGCCTGAGTACCTGACGAATTGACCACTCGGAAGAAGACCTCGCGAACGTTCTTCTTGTGTCCGGACCCGTATGAACCATCCTGAAGCGCCATCGCCACTGGCAGCGTCTTCATGTCCGCCGTGAATGGCAATCCCACATGAACGACTTCGGCAGGATAGGTGAGCGTAATCTTTCCATCCTTGACGACCTGAGGCGGCTCCACCGCACCATCAGCAAGAATGTTCACGGTTTCTCCCTCGAGCCACGAGAGCCCCGCAATCTCTGTCCTGGCCTCACCACGGTATGTGCCGGCACAGTCAACGAAGATGCACTCCTTTAGCTCAGAGTACTGGCGCTCCGACATGCGCTCTACGAAGCGCACGGGTTTTCCACCGATCGTGCGAAGTACTTCAACGTAGCAGATGTCCTCATCGCCCTCGGCGACGACGCACACAGACTCGATAGAGCCAGCAGTCTCAACAGTAGAGAAACCGCCGACTTGCTGTTCAGGCACGTAGGTCATCGCAATCATCTTTCCAGACGAAGAGACAGCCCACACAATAGGAGACGGCGCTTTCGAGTAGGCGAGGTCGACGATTTTCAAGTTATCGAAGAGGTGCGGCGCGCGAAGGCACACGTCACCTGAGATATAGCCTCCTGCCTCATAGTTGTACCCAAGCTCACGAAGATGTCCGCCTCGACCTGCACCATAGATCATGCTCGATCCGATGACGAGAGGCTGCACATTGGACGCGCCCACATATGACTGGGGTCGAACTGACATTGACTCAGGCGTAATGGCGTCCGAATTGAGAGGCGACACGCGCCACTCGGCAGCGCCAGTCATCAACATCAGCTGTGCCAAAGGTACGATGTGCAGGATTCTGTTTGCCTCTCGGGCCGCCACGCGCACAGCGATGCGGTCATCGTCCTGAGACGGGAGCGAATAGCTCATGTCGGACTCAGTGCCGGGACGAGTGGCCCAGAGGTTGTTAGGACGCGTGTACGTCCCGCCAAACCAACGCCTCTGCTCGAAGTACGAAACAGCACCAGGGTAGTCGCCGACCGAGTCAACCGAGGCCGTAGCGCTCGCGCCCGAGCCAGTGGTCGACGTGATGACCACCTTCGGGGACGTGTAGCCCTGACCGCCCGAGCGGACGTTGATCGCAACGATCGCGCCGTCTCTGACGACTGGCGTGACCTGCGCGCCCGAGCCCGTCGGGTCGGTGATCGAGACCGAGCAGGGACTGCCCTCAAAGTCGAGCTCCTGTTCGTACAGCGTGCCACTGCCGTACTTCACGACAGTCACTCGAGCGACGGGCTTGACGTAGCCGGAGCCGCGCGAGGTGACCGTGATCGACTTGAGCGTAGTCACACCAATGTAGTAGTCAACACTCGAAGAGTCGCCCGTCATGTCCCAGACGACATCGCTCGACGTCGTCGTTTCGATCTTGGCGGTCGCGCCCGAACCCGCACCGGACTTGTCGATGATCTCGACACGCAACTGAGGATAGAACGTATCGCCGCCGTGGTGGTACTGAGCGTATAGGTTCTTCGAGACGAGGTCGTACCGCTTGAGCTCGAGGCCGCCATCGAAAACGCGGTAGCCGCTGCCACCCGCTGTCACGGTGATCGACTTGATGCCCTTGGCCTGCTTGAAGGCGTCATCGTAGATCGGGGGCGTAATTGATGCATCTGGCGAAATGTTCTCATCGATGATCTTCGTCGTATCGGTCTGACCAACATACGCCCAAATACCGCCCTGGTCGCGATAGACGCGGTAAAGGCCCGCACCTTTCACTGCATCCCACGTGATCGTGTTGTACGAACCGTCACCGTACGGATTGCAGTCGATCGTCACGGGAGACGACCGAACAGACTCCTCAGTGCCGTCAGCCAGCAAAGCAGTTACGGCATAGGTTCTCTTGTAGTCCTTCGGGTTCGTCACATTCTTGTTGATCGTTTGTGTAGCAGAAAGCCCGGTTGGCGCGGGCAGGGACGAGCCGAACTTGATGTCTACCAGACGCCAGTCAGTCGCACCGTATCGCCGCAACTCCTTTGGCGGGTAGTTCGGATGAACAAGCGTCATCACGTCAGCAGACTGCACGTAGTGAATGTCAAAGAGGTCGTCTTCAAGGTACGGCGTCTCAACCTCGTATGCTTGGCCGCTTTCCCCTAGGAGGGTTTTACCCAACGTATGGAAGCGCACATACTTTTCGCCAATCTCTAGCACCATCGTCTGCGAGATGGAAAAGTTGAACGGAATAAGCCTGGCCTTCTTGCCCGCGTGCTTCGTGTGATTGACATACTTGAAGCCTGGCCGCATCACGATCGGCCCCTGCGGCTCGATCAGGAAGTTCTTGCACAGCGCCATGCCGGTCTGGTACTTGCCGTCATCGATGCGGGCGAACATCGAGGGAGAGACCTCTCCGCCGTTGAAGGCGCGTTGATATTGTCGAATTGCCATCAAATTACCCTCGCACGCAAGCCGGACGGCAACGGCCACTCATCGCGACGACGATGAACAGACATCTTCGAATCAACCGTTTTGGCTCGAGTAAGCGCAGCCTCATACTGCTGCAGGAGACGAACAGCCGCGTCGCTCGAACTATCCGAGCGCTTGACGGGGCCAACGAGAAAGGATGCAAGAAGGATCACCAGAGCCTGCACAAAGTAGGTCGGGAATACCGTTGCTGTGTCTACATAGGAAACATATGTCAGCACGACATTCGTCGCATTCGTGAAGACGGCACGGCCCGAGTTCGACTCATAGAGCTCGACCTCAAAGTCAAGCGGCAACCCTTCCTTGCCAACTTCAGATACGCGAAGCAGACGCACGCAGTCGGACGGCAGGAGATAGCCGTGCTTCCACTCATAGAGATCCTCGTCCACGTTTGAGAGCTCGACGCCTCTGGAACGCCGGATCGCAAAAGACCAATCGTGCTCCTCATAGAGCTTGCGCAGAGCAAGCGGATACCATCGAGCGCAGTGGCCGGCCTGAGGCGATCCGTCCGGCGGCGTAATGGATGTCACATCACCAGAGTCGCCAAGCATGCCGAGCGCAAGGTTGCAGATGTCTACAGCAGTTGCCATAAAGAAAAAGCGGGACGTTTGTCCGCCCCGCCTCCTGAAAGAATTTTCAGCTGTTCACGCGTCAGGCGGCAGCGCCCGGCAGGAACTCAATGCCCTCGACCTTGTACGTCGTCGGGACTTCAACAACGTCGCTCAGATAAGCCGTCATTGTGCCGGCCGTGATCGTGCTCGGCGTAGTAACGAGGCGAACATAGCGACGGTGCTTGAGCGGCATCGGAAGAGCAAGCCCCTTCGTCGTGTCAGCCGATGCAAGCGCACCGGTCTGAACTACCGGCTTGAACGAGCTGTTGTCGTCGGAGTCCTCGATCGCGATGACGATAGAGGTGCCCTCAAGAGCCGTCGGGAACTTGCAGACCACATAGAGCGGTCGATCATTCAGGCCGGTCGTCGGAGCCTTCTGAAGGAAATCGATCACATCAGAAGTGATAGCAGTGGTAGCCGCCTTCTTCTCGCAGAACGCGAGTTTAATATCCATCATCTTTCCTCTCCTTACTTGAGAATCTTGCCCGTGTTAGGCATGATGTCCGTCCCAAGTCGATGAATCGGCACGCCGCGGAACGTCATGCACTTGCGACCCGCGACCTCATCCTGAGAAAGAAGAACGTTGTCCTTGTTCAGGATCTGGCGGGCCAGGAAGCTACGGGTGTTGTCGTTCATGTAGAAGGCGACACGACCCTGCTGCTCGTCGGGCAAGCGCTCAAGAGCATCGATCATCAGATCGAGAAGGTCCGGACCCGTCGTGTTCTTCTTCGTCAGCTTCGTGGAGTCGATGTTGGCGATGCGGACGACGCGCTGCGGATCGTACATGGCAACGCCAATATCCCAAGCAAATTCCGTAATTTCTGCACGGAAGCGCTTGCCGTTGGCGTCAAACGCGTACTGTTCGCCCATGTTCTCCACAGAGAGACCAGCGTTGGAACCGTTCTCCGGATAGAAAAGATACGTCGAAGCAGGATCCCAGTTGATCAGAAGGATGTCCGTCTGCTTGTTTTCGGTCGTACCCTTGGCGTCGATGATTCGATCGGCAAACGCTTCGTTCTGAAGCGTGACGATGTTGAGAATGCCGTTCGGGTCGCGGCTTTCGAGGTTGCTGTCGCCGTAGAGGACCTTCTTGAGGACAGACCGGGAGAGGCCGCGCATGAAGCCTTCGTCCGTGCGAAGACGGAAGGCGGCGCGCTCATTGGCCTTGCGGGTGTCGAGAAGGGACTTGTCCACTTCGGAGCGGGAACGGACCATGGCGGCAGCGTAGCGAACGTCCGCGCCCGTCACGCGCTCAGCATCCCAACCTTCGTTGAATGCTCGCACCTGACCTTCCGGGTAGGACGTCACGACCTTGCCTCGGTCACCGAAGCCGTCATTGCCACGCTGGATGACAGCCTGGTCAAAGAAGCCGTTGTAATCTCTGATGGTATGGATAAGCTGGCGCACCGGCTTATCGCTGGTAAGACCTTCGAAGTCCGCCAGAGTGATCGGATTCGAGTCAGTCACAACATTCGGCATTTACTTGCCTCCTTTCATTGCGTCTTGGTAAAACTGCTCGGCGGTATATCGTCCGTCTTCGGCAGATCCGCCACCGGGGTACTTCGCCTCGCCGAAAGCGCGACCAATGCGGCTCAGCAGTCGCAAAGCGCCCGGGTGGTTTCCCATCGGGGAGCTTAGGAACTCCTGAATGTCCGCATCGACCTTTCCGTCAGCGTTACGCGCGAAGGTGTCGCGCAGGCGAGCGATGTCAGAGAGCGACTGCGTGAGCTTCTGGCCGCCGAACTCCTTGTCGGCTTTCGACTGTTCCATCCACTCGTTCGAGATCTCTGCGATACGTTCGGCCGAGCGCTTCTGAAGCACGGGGGCCATCTTGTCAAGGAAGCCTTGGGCCTGATCCTGACTGAGATTGAGCTCCTTCGCCACACCTTGGAAGGCCGCGCCGACTTCGGCATCGAGCTCGGTACCTTCAGGCATCTTGAAGTCCTCGTACTTCTCGGGGGCGCCCTGCTTCTCGCCTTCGCCCTCCTCTTTCTCGGCACCCTCTTTGCCTTCTGCCTGACCTTCAGCACCGGCTTCGCCAGCCTCACCGTTGCCGCCTTCCTGCGGCTCGGCCTGCTGCTTACCCTCGTTGCTTTCGGCAGACGTCAGCAAAGTGCCGGCATTCGTGTCGGACTCCTGTGCGGCAGGAGCGGGCGCAGTGCCCTCACCGCCGGTCGGAGTCTGTTCAGTCGCTTCCATTCGCTTCGTCCTGCATTAACCTGTAAGCATTCGCATCCACCGACATGATTCGATCAAGGAGCTTCAGCCCAACATTGCGCTGGCCCTCATTGAAGGCCATCACGGCAATGTCACGATCAAAGCTGTTTCGGTAGATGCCCGTATCGGAAAGTAGCTGCCACAGGACAATGCGTCCGTCGCGCGTGGCCAGTACGGCCTTCAACGCATTGGCGATCTTCTGCAGCCTGATCCTTTCCTCTTCTCGAGCCTCGACCTCCTCCCTGCGGAAGGGATCGCGCTCAGGTGTCATGATGTCAGTCGTCATACTTCACACGCGCACTTACTGCTGTGCCATTGCCGCAAGTCCCTTGACGGCCTGACCGGCCATCGTGGAATCGTCGGACGGAACGCGGCCGAGCTTCGCCAGAGCGTCGGCAGACTGTTGCATCTGTTCGGCCTGCGCCTGCTGTTGCTGGGCCTGCTGTTGCTGTTCAATCGCCGCCTGCGCCTCATCGGTTGGAACGACAACGGACGGAGCAACAGAGAAATAGTCCGCATACTCGTCAACGAGGTTGAACGCGTTGAGCTTCTGCAGGATGTTCGGGTTGACCTTGGCGGCCTGCATGACGCGACTCACGAACTGATCGAGACTGTTGGCACGGATCGCGCGTTGAGAGCGCGCCAGCATGGACGTGTACTCGACCGACAGCTTCTGCCCTCGGAGCTCTTCAGGAGGCGGCGGAAGCTGGCCCTGACGCGCGAGGATGTCAAAGCATCGCTCGATGAGCGGACGCAAGACTTCCTCGTTGAGACGCGAGAGTACAGGCCCGAGCATCATCAGCTTTTCCTCGTGACGCTCGGCCACTTCGGTAGCCGTCATCTGCCCGTGACCGGCATTCGCGATCATCATGAATAGGTCAACGTTGAAGGCCGAATTGATGCGACTGCGAACGTCGGCAATGTCTTCGCGCAGATCTCCGAGCGGCAGGTTCACCGCGAAAGCAGGCAGCACCTGATTGCCCGCCCCCGGGTTGTCAATGTAGCTTCGTCCGCCAGGCAGGAAGTCGACCTCGTTGTCTCGAGCATCTGCCGGCATGATGAGCGGCGGATTGACCATGTAGTCGACCGCATTGCCCTTCTGCACCTGATGGTGATTGAGTTGAAGCGCGTCACCGATTGCCATCATGCCCGGAGCTTCCTCCGAGTAGACGTCAGAGGCTGATGCGCCCCACCTTCCGACGACGGCAGGGAAATCGCGGTAGCCTGACTCGTCGAGGACGCCAGACGCATCCTCATCATGATCGACCTGAATGACGACAGACCTCCACGGCATGTTTCGGTTGTCGAGCTTGCTTGGATCGCGGTCAAAGCGCGGCTCAATGGCATGTATGCAGACGAAGGGTTCATCTACCTTCCCCTCGTCGTAGTTGGTCAGAACTGCGCGAGACACCCTGTCTCGTCCGTAGCGAGAGACGAGCTGGCCCGCCGTCATCGTAAAACGACGATAGAGCGTGTCAGGACGCCCCCTGAAGTCACAGCCGATGCAATACTCGCCGCACACGAGAGGATGCGCCACGAAGCTGTAGACGGGGTCCTCGACGATGACGAAGGCCGCCACGCCGAAGACGCCAACCTCGCGCCATGTGTGCTGTAGAGCCTGATAGATGTTCGTCTGAGTGAAGGCCATCTCCATGATGCGCTGGACATCATCGAGCCAGACCTTCACGGCATGCGACTCGTCGAGATCAGGGGAGCCAGTCGTCAGCGAGAACCACTGCGACGACGGATCCGTCATGCCGGACATGAGACCGGCCTGCAGGATGTTCGCAGCGCGGACCGCCGTCGAGTCGTAGATGCGATTCCAACGGTCCCGTCCCTCGTTCGTCTTTGATTTGGTGTACAGGAAGCGGCCTGACGCAGGCGTGATGTGGCGACTGATCTCGAGCCACTGAGAGACATAGGGCTCACGCTCTACCTTCAGCCGCTCCCACCTGCGAAGGACACGCTCACGCAAGTCCTTATCCTTCATGGCTTACCCCAGTTTTCCGCCAGCACCAAGGTTAAGGTCGCCAACACCGCCCGCCCCCGTGAGAAGCGTCGATCCACCGCTCAAGCCAGAATTCATATTCTGCTCGAGGATAGAACCTACATTTGCAGAGCTACCCTCCTGCTTGCGCTGCTGTTGGCGCTGCTGGGCCGCCTGCTCCTTTGCCTGCTGCTCGGCGCGCTTGGACGCGGCCTCTTGGGCCTTTGCCTGCTTGTTGCCTGAATAGACCGAAGCGGCTGCGCCTGCCGCCGCCATTGCACCTGCGGCCCACATAGCCGCCGCACCCGTTAATGCCATAACGATCTCCTACAGTTGTTGCCAAAAAGTCACTTCGACAGGACGGCCGAACATTTTTTCCATCGCCTTTTCAGCGACAGTTTCTTTGCGAACGCCCCAGTAAAAGCCAAGGCATCCATGAGATGCCGCCAGATCAGATGCCGCCTTCATCAAGTGTTTAGCAACGCCTTGCCCGCGAAGTGCCGGCGAGACCCATAGCAGCTCGGAGCGAGCGACAAGTGCGCCCTTTTTGATGGGTAACGGTGTCTCGAAGAAACTCACGACACCAACAAGATTCTCGCCATCAAATGCACCGATGCTGTAGAACGTGCCGCTCAACTCACAGCGGAAGTACATCGCCTCGTCAACGTCCGGCATGTACTCGACGTGTTGAACGTCCTTCTTGTACTGCTCGACGATCGCCGGCCATGCGGGATTTCCCCAAGCCTCACGGCACGTGATTCGTCTGATACTGATAGCCATGATGAATGCTCCTTAATGCGTACATCCTCCATCAACATCAACAGCACACGCGCACTGCAAAAAAACATGTCAACTAATGCGATTCTCTCTATTGGCCTTCTTTTACTTGGATTCTCAGCCGCGGCGGCATGGATTTACGAAAAGCACCGTTTGCGCAAACAAGCTCTCGCATACCTTCGAACTGAATACCTTTCAAAAATTCACTTGGGGCAGCCGTTCTCGCTTGAGCAGCTGATGATCTCGAAGAAAATTTCTTTCGTTGCCAGCATGTTACTTGACGATGATCAGATCTTCAGATCGAAAATTTCCGAGCGAGCTTCAGAAAGCGTAGAAGCCGCAGCCTGCGTCCTCTTATCGAGAGCATTTTCCGTAGTCATCTCTTGCGAAAGCGAAAGTATTAAAACCAGCAACAAGGTTTTGTATTGCTTTTTCTCCTACTACCAAACAACCCTATCCATCCTCCTAAACGCAAACGGTCTGACTGAAGCTGAGAGGAACGGTCTCCCATTCCTCATCGCAACGAGCTTCCCAAAGGGGACTTTCCAACGCGCCTCTACCCTAAACATGGCGGACATCATCGATAAGGATCTCGGCTTCTGATCTCCTGGCGTCGTCGCCCTGCCGGCGGCGTCGGGTTGTCGATGTACTCGTTCATACGGACGGCGAACGTGAGCGCCAGCGCGTCGGCATTGTCAGGCGACGCCATGCCACGCTTCTTCATGTCCTCCTTCTTCTCGAGCAGGATTTGATTCGTTGGGGTGTAGCCGTATTCAACGCCCGTCAGGTCAGTCTCAAGATCAGAGTCCTGCGGCAAGCAGCCGCCCTGCGCGATCCACTCTTTCATGCGTCCCCACATCTCAGCACGGAGATTCTTGTAGCGCTGTGTATTCGTAGCGCCAGAGCCGAAGTTGATTGCGTTGACCGGATAGCCGTTGTGTCGGAGCCAGTCAACAGGCGAGGCACCGACGCCGCCGGTGTCGACATTGATGACGATCTTGCGAACGCCGAGCTTTCGCAAGTGGTTGAAGTGCTCAGCCACCTTGGCTCCGAGCTCGTGCCCGTCTAGGCCGTGGAACTTCTGCTTTGCGATGGAGCGCCCGTCAAGAGCGAAGCGCGTCCAAATCACCGACGCGTCATCACCGAAGCGCGCCACGTCAACGCCGATGATCGCTACCGTCTGCGCATAGTTGACGACGCCCATAGGTCGCTCCATGGCGGCCTGGACGATGTCACGAGGAATGAACTGCATGCTCGAGCTATTCGGGAACTCTCCTCGGACACGAACGCGGAAGAAGTCAGAGTCCTCGCCATAGTCCGCGAGCCATTCAGCAATCTTTTTCTTGTCCGTCATGGCGGCGTCGCGGCCGTCGACGTGTCGATTATTCCAACGGTGACGGAAGCGATTGAAGCACTCATAGAAGCGCCCGGTCGAGCGCGTCGGGTTCCCGAACGCAAACCAAAAGATCTGCGTCTCGCTGTCAGTCAGAGCGCCTTCCGTGACCTCCCAGATGCAATCAGCAATAGCCGATGCTTCGTCGAAGATCACGATGATGCGGCGCTTCTTGTTATGCAAGCCGGCGAAGCCTTCAGGCTTAGTCTCTGACCACGGGATAGCGTCAGCACGCCATGTCTTATCGTGGCCCGGCTGCTTGCATGCAACGGACATAGCCGACACTGAGAACCAATCCTTGAAGATACAGAGGTTGTGCCACTTCGCCACTTCTGCGAACGTCTTGGTACGAAGCTGGTTCTCGGTGTTAGCAGTCACGACGATTCGAGTATCCGGGAACGTGCAGAGGCCCCATAGAATGATCCAAGCGACAAGGCCAGACTTGCCAACGCCGTGACCTGCAGCCACCGCGTACTGCATGACGTGCTCCCAAGCCTCGCCAGACTGTAGCTTGTCTCTCATGTCTGTCAGGATTGAGGTCTGCCACTTGTCGGGACCGGCCATGCCCTCGAGGGAATCTTTGCCCCATGGGAAAGCAACCTGCACGAAGCGCAGAGGATCCGAGGAGCACTCAGCGGCCAGATACGTCATGGCCTTGCCGATGCCGGCTTTCGTAGTGAGGTCAAACTTAGGCGTTGTCATTGTCATTTGCGCAGAAGGTCCTGGAGAGTTTCTGAGAGCGTCTGAATGGTCTGATCCTTGTCGACCTGTTCGCGGCCCATGCCAAGGCACTGGGAGAGTGTCTTGAGCGCGGCATTCGCGCCCGCAGCGTCGACGGGAACGAGAATCGGGTTTCCGTCTAAGTCGAGACGCGGTTCCCCAACGATGTCGAGCTTCGGGACTCGTCGCGCACAACACTTGGCAAGCTCCTTGAGCTCTGAGAAGACGAATGCCGCATCGACGATCGCCTCCTCCTTTGCCGGTTGGCGAAGAGCCTCCACAGCGTCTCTGACCTCAACATTTTTCAACAGCCTGCTGGCGATTCTGTCGGCCGTTTTGGCGCTATATCCTGCCTTCACAGCGGCCTCAGACGCATTCTTGAAGCCTCCTCTCGCATATTCATTGACGAACGCCTGCTGTCTCGCATTCAGCATTCTCACCACCTCCTTAAAAACGTTTTCCACCCCGCAACAGACTGACATCGACGACGCCCAGAGAGATAGTCCCGAAGCGTTCTGATCGGCATATCAAGCATCTGGCTTATCTGCCGATAGGTATACCCCTGCGCCCGCAACTGACGCGCATGCTCTACGTCAGCGTTCAAATAGCGAGCGTTCACATGATCCTCGCCGATTGCCCGTCCGTTGTCGTTCACAGCTACAGTCATCCGGTGCTCGGAAGTAGCGTGGATATTCGAGCTTGACCTTTCGGATTGCGGCATCGATGATCTTTGCTCGCCTGAGCGAGTTGCCCCACGCGACTCGTCGCGCGTCGGCGGCAGCTCGAACAAGGCAAGCTGACGCCACTGGCGGGAGGAATCCAGAGACTCCGAGTTTTTGTTTTTGGTCATTCATCAGTGTTCCTCTCTCCAAAAGAGATCGATCTCCACGCGGCCGTGGGGACGGTCAGGCTCTCGGACTGCGGGCTCGAGCAGGTGGAAGCACCTGTCATCGATGCGCAGTGCCTGAGCGATGCCGTCGAGTGAAGACTTGAGCGACGCGATCAAGTTGTCCTCGTCGCGCGCCCGTCGGTCAGGCGGGAAGAACGTGCATCGATATCCGATGCTCCCATCTGGCACGGCCCGACGGCCCTCTGCTTTGCTGTATGCGGCGGCAAAAGCGACGCGCCTAGCAGCCGCTACGAGCTTGCGCTTGATGGCCCAGTGGCAGCGCGCATTCGGCGAGAGTCCATGTGCCGGCCACGGTAGGACGACGCGTAGATGCTTTTTTCTCATGGATATTTCCTCATCAGTCATCGAACCAGTCGCCCTCGAAAACCCACGCGACGAGCATCGCGAAAAGCAGGACGCTCCCTATAAGGCATTCGATTTCGTCCATTTCCTTCCCTTTACCTATCTGGTTCCCCGTGGGATGATTGACATGCAGGGCCCTGAGAAGTTCTGCTTTGTTCAACCAACCCACGGAGGAATTTCTATCTATGGTTAGAGATGTTTTGTGTCGAGCCATTCGGGAGCGACACGTTGTTCAATTCACCTATCACGGCTACAGCCGTACTGTTGTGCCTGCCGCATGCGGACTAAGCAGCGCCAAAAACCTCGTGCTTCGCGGATACCAAACAGAAGGCGGTAGCCGGTCAGGACGGTCCGTTCCGTTTTGGACGCTTTACCGTGCTTCAGACATACAAGCGCTAGTCGATACCGGAATTCGTTTCGAAGTCGCGCCAGCCGGGTACAAGCCCGGAGATAAAGGAATCTCAGATATCTACGCTGAGCTTTAGCCTCGGCTCCGCAGTCACACGGGCCTGCCGGATAAGCGGGCTCGTTGTGCACTGCGCAGTCGGAGTCGTGGATTACTCCATTCGTCATTTAACAAACTCCTCTTCCCTTTTATCGGTCTCCGTGGAATGATTGATCAGTGCTCCCCAGCACATCCTTTCAACCAAACCACGGAGAAATTCAATGTTTAAATTTGAAGTTCCTGAAAACGACCAATCGGTCTACGAAATCACGACAGAGAGCGGGAACCACTACCTCATTCGTTGTCCTGGAGAGCGCTCATACGAAACTGACGGCACCATTCGTGATGCACTATTTGCATTCCGCGTCATCAACGGCAACGAGCATCTGGTACAACTGCGCAACCTCGATCTGATCGTCTCTGCTATTCGCCGGCCAGATCTTCCGATCGGGAAGCTTCGTCCTCGTCGCATGGGCGATCTGTTTTGGACACGTCCCGGAGAAGGTGCCTACGGTTTCCAGTACTTCGAATTGAAGTAAAGAAGGCGTGAGCCGTCTTGATCCTCTCGTCGTCCGCCGGGCAATAACCCTCAAAGGGACGCATCATTGCTTCGGCGGATGACTTGTCATAAGCGCAGTCCTCGAGAATCGCTGGAATGTCAAACTCAGCGATTCCGAGCGCATTTGCCAAGTGAATTGCAACGAGTGCGGCTCGGAGTTTGTCCTCAAGCCCCGCGGCCTCACCGAAGACTGTGACCGATTCATGACCGACTCGAACTTCCCCAAGGAACGGGACGAGCTTGCCGCCCTCGTTTCTGCCGGTCACGCTTAAATAGATTTTGCGTTCCATCAGATCTCCTCCTTATTGCTCATTACCGACTCACCTCTTTTGACAGACGCAAGAATCTGCATCAAAACATCAAGGATTTGGTTTTGCATTCGCTCCAACCTGCTCGCCAGCAGGAACTGATTGATTGCAATGAGCGCTACGGCGAGGCACAGGAAGGTGTATGACCAACTGTTGAATAACGGCATCAGATCACCTCTCATCCCGTTTGACCATGCTCGACTCAACCAGACCGATCAAGATCTGGTTGATCTCTTCCCGAAGCCTGTGCGTCGTGTCTGCCACTTGCCCGATGTCAGGGAACTTGCCCGAGACGGTTCCTCTCATGGCTTCCTCGAGTTGATCGAGGCTCTTGCGAGCGGCGACAATACCCTCACCGGCCTTAGTCAAGGCCTTGTTTCTTTCGTTAATCCACTGGATCGACAATGACACCAGATTTTCGTCTTCCTTCATTTGAGCTCTCCGGTAAGTGCCCGCGTTGCGGTATTGAGTGTCGGCAAGAAGCCTTCCCTGTTTTGAAAACGATTCGTCCCGATGTATCTCTGGAGGACTTGCGCAGATCTCGTGATCCGTACAATCCGAACAAAAGCATTGGCCTCGGTCTCTTTGCCGACTTCTTTGAATACAAAGAGAGAACCGTTTGTCGTTGCTCGGTCTGCGGCAGTTACAGCTACTGGGAAGACGGCAAGGTTGTTTTTCTCAAGCCTCAAGGAGTTAAGGCTCACATAGACATGCCAAAAGACGTCGCTGAGGTTTTCAACGAAGCTCAAGCTATCTACGGAAATTCGCCACGAGCGGCGTGCGCCATGCTGCGTATTGCGGCCGAGAGACTGGTCAACCATCTCCGCCCGGGAAGCGCCAAACTTGCCGATAAAATCGCAACGCTCGACATCAACGATCTGCAAAGAGCGATCCTTGATGCCTGTCGCCTTACGGGCAACGAAGCGGTTCACCGAAACGTCATTGACTTTTCCGAATCCAACGAAGAGGCTCTCGAGACGGTCAAGCTTTTGTCGAACGGCATTAACCGCTTGGTCGACGAACTGATTACTCAGCCCAAAGAATATGAAGCCTGCATTGCCAGAATGAAGGCTGCGAGGGAGGCCAAGAGCTGACATCAGAAAATCTCCTCAATGCTCATGTCGGCGATGTTCTGGCTCTTCCGGTAGTCATCCCAGTCGAACGCGACCGGGTAGAAAAGCGTCTGCGTCCTGGACGCGATAGCGCCACCCATCAGCTCGAGATAGCCCTTGCCATCGAGGTTGGTGATGATGATCGTCGGATAGCCCAGCAGGCCTCGCGCATCGATGATCTCGATCAGCTGATTGCGCTCGAACTCGCTGCCGGTAGAGCGGCCCAGCTCATCGATGATGAGGAGCGGGCAATGAGCCAACAGTTTTGCGAGAGCGTTGGCCTTGTCGGACCTGCTGCGGAAAGCATTGAACAGCGTCAGCGCACGCAGGAAGACAGGCCGGAACCCCTGATCACGGACAACGGACGTAATGGCCGAAGCCAGGTGCGTCTTGCCATTGCCGAAGTGGCCATGCATCAAGATGCCCACGCGACTGCGTGCCTTGTCACCAGACAGGAGGCGCTCAGAGAAGCGCACAGCAAACTGCCGGCAGGCCTTGAAGGCCTTCTGCTGAAGCGGGCGCTTATCGCCCTGCGCAGTCACTCTGAAGCTCTCGAAGGTCTGCTCCTCGCAGTAAGGAGAGAGGACGTCACCGAGAAGATCAGCGAGCTTGAGTGAGTTGTCTCTGAAGTGATAGAGGACATCCTCACGACGCCGGCGCTCCTCGACGCACAGCGGGCATTCGATCTGGTCAGCCTCCTGCCCCGGCATGACCTTGACGTGTTGCTCTCCGTGAACAGCGCAGTCAATCACAACTTCTGGCAGTGCGTCGTATTCAGCACGCTCCTGCTCCTTCTTGGCTTTGATGATGGATGCCAAGTTATCCAGCCGGTTAACCGTAGATGCACGAGAAGTCATTGTCGTGTCCTTCAAATCGAATGTTGGTTGATCGTTTGTTTGGGCGTTTGTCCGTTATCCAATCGGCCTCGAACCCCTTCCAGCCTTTTTCAAGCTGATAAATCATTGCCTCCTCGACCGTCATTCCTGCTTTAGCGGCTTCACGGACAATCGCGTTGACCATTCGCTGAGTGCAGGACTTGCAAAGCTTCTGCTTAAGCGCCTGCCAATCCGTCCATGTCTGTTCGGAAACCCCTTCAGGCTTAACCAGCTGTTCCTTAACGCGAGGCGCGGACTCAGTCCGCGTATCTTCTATAGTTGGTTTATGGTTTACTGGTTCTTGGTTTATGGTTAGGGTTTCTTTGGCTTCCGTTTGGGTTTCCTCTGAAAACCCACTGGGTTTCGGTTGGGTTTCACTCTTGCGAGGACGACCGCCTTTTTTCCCGTTCTCACGGTTTTTTTGAGCGTTCCGCTGGTACTGCTCGATCTGCCCCATGAGAATCGGGTGAACCCAACCTTCTTCGGTTTCCTCGAAAAGGCTTTCCAAGATACAAATGGCTTTCTCTTGGGTTTCCTTTGGAAAAGCCAAAGAAACCCACTGGGTTTTTATCGGCTTTTCGGTCGACATCATCCGGTCAATGACACGAATGACGATCCCGACAGATTCAAGGTCAAGCCCTTGCGTCAGAATTGCGAAGTCACCGATGTTGTGCTGGTAGTAATTCATAGAGCCTTCGGATCTTTCTTGATCAAAGAAAAGTCTGCACACAAAACGTGCGGAGGCAGATTTGTCAAAGCACAGACCGCCGCGAGACGACGGGGAGGAATCTCTGACTTTTTACGCCAACGACAAACAGCCGCCGGCCGAACGCCAAGAGCGTTAGCAAGATCCTTATCTGTGCCATTGATTGCACGAACAGCAACGTCAACAGGGTTAACGATATTTTTTGTCATGGCGACCTTTTCAGTTAACATTTCGTTAATCCTGATGTTAACATAACAGACGCCGCATTGCCACTTCCAGTTAATTCACTTTTGGTTAACAATGTGCGCAAGGAGACTGCATATGGATGTAAATGCTTTTGTTAATTACGTGCAGGCCAAACTGAACGAGCACGGTAAGTCAGTCACACAAATGTGCCGGGATACTGGACTTGCGCGCCAGAACTTCTTTCACTGGAAGAAAGGCAGAGCACCAAACCCCGAAAGCGTGAAACTAATCGCGGAATATCTTGGATTGCCTCAGGAAGAACTTCAGGACATCCTTGAAAATGGACTGATTCGCGTCTACTACCCAAAGGACGAACAAACCCCGCCGCCGGGATACGTCGTCATTCCCGAATACGAACTTCAGCTTAGTGCCGGCAACAGAGACCAGGAACCAGAGTGGGTAGAAGTGCACGCCTCAAAGCCCGTTGTTTACGACGAAGACTTCTTCATCGAACACGGCGTCAAGCCTTCTACATGCAAGCGGGCCAAGGTGCTTGGCGACAGCATGGAACCATTCCTATATGCCGGCGACCGTGTGACCTGGACTGAATTCCCGGATCCTCATGTATCGCTCGTGCGAATCGTCGATGGAGACATCTACGTCATTAGCATCGATGGCGCCATGAAGGTCAAACGACTTTCAACCTGCAAGGACGGAGTCGTCGTTGTAAGCGACAACGCCGACAAATATCCACCTGAAACATACGTCGGAGACGAGCTCGAACGGCTGCGTATCTATGGAAAGGTATTAGAGATTAAACGCGCTCTTTAACCAGCGCCGACGCCTTCAAGGCACCCCCTTAAAAGAACTCCCGCCAAGAAATTTTGAGCGGGAGTTTTTTGTACCTAATTAACCCACTGTTGATTTCAATCAACTTTTTTTCAACAACACCAAGTCAACCGTGTTGACAGCTCAAGCAACACTCAATTAACATACGGTTAACAGATGCAAGTTAACACCTGTTGACCTCACCTTCACTCTTCCGAGTGGAACGAGCTGGCCGGGAAGAGCGGCCATGTGCAAGCTAGTGCAGTTAGATCAGTGCGACAGAGGTCATGTACGACCCGAGCGGCCTGTCCCGAAAGGACAGGGAGGAGCTGTAGAAACCCAGACCCGCGCCTAGCCCAAGAAAGCCGATCAAAGCACCTTTGCCTGCCCATACCGACAGGGATCCACAACGGGGAGGGTGCTTTGACCAACTTTCTGGAGGTAACCATGACCTACGATCACAGCGTCACCGTTGACGCAACAAACCGACTGCGCTTCATTGCAGAGGCGCAAAAGGACGGACGTCCGCGTCCCGAGGACTTAAGCGAGCTACGAGAGATTGAGCGAAAGCTAGTCAATCAAATCCGCGTTCTCGGTGATGACGTTCGGGAGTCCATTTTGAGCTGCGGGATATTCGTGAAGCCCGGCGAACGAATCACCGGGTTCACGAAAGATAACGAGATCGAATCGATCTCTATCTGGAGAAAGGAATGATCAATACATGAAGCGGTCGAACAAGTGGTTCAAGTTCTGAACTTCCTTATCCGTCAGGCCGCGCGTCAACGCCCCGAACATGCAGAGCAAGTACAGCGAGTCAAGGCGTGCAGAATGCGCAAGCTCATAAGTAAGGCTGTAAAAGTCCGTCTCGGGCGTGTGCTGGCGACGTGCAATGGCGTTCTTCGCGATAGCAGTCATCTCTTCTGCTTTGATCGTGCCGTTAAACGGCAGCTTGATCTGCCCTGTCTCCATCCCTTTCAGGATGATTTGCAACGCCTGATCAGGCGTGAATTTCACTTCTTTAACTTCCATATTCCCTCCTTTGGGAGTTGGTTAAACAAACGTCGAAACTGCTAGATCCCGACGTCTTTAGCTTACAACCAAAGGAGGGAGCCGATTCAAGCGCCCTTGCCTCTTTTTTACACGAATACCGAGTCGACGACTGGTGAGGACGCTTGGATGGGCTTTCACAAGACCGTCTCGCGGGCACCCGCAAAGAGCGACACGCGGAACGGCTACTAGGAGAACAACGATGACAAAAAGTGACTTCGACGTCAGGCTTGCGCATTACCTACGTTCGATTGGTCGCGAGACCTGCGGCGAGAACGACGTGCATGCGTTTGCACTCATGAGCATCGTGAACGCAGCAGCGCTCGCTTTCTACATGAAGACCGAGCCGACGGTGATCCACTGTCCTCTCGCTGAGAAGTACGAGCAGGTCGCCTGCAACGTACAGTGCGTCATGGACGAACTACCTTAACGATTTTGAGGGCAACGGCATGACGCAGATATGTGCCGATCTGGCGGCTCACTAGGCCAGATCCCAAAGCCGGGGCATCTGCAGGCGAGAGGCTTTTGCGTTCACCCCGGCTCCCTCACCCCACTTTCATCAGAAGGCATTCACGTGCCGCCGGCCATCGAAAGATGGTGTCTCTCCTTCGGCGGCATCTGAATGCCTTTTTTCATTTTTTCGGAGGCGTCATGAAGCGCGTCATTTCTTATCTCGAAGAGCTCGCCCGCCGCACCTACTTCGGCACGGACGGCACGGAGCCGGTGCGCTCAGGCTTCATCGGTTCCCTCATCGAGGGCCTCGAAGGACTGATCGGGTTCTTCGGCCTGGTGATCTTGCCGGCCATGGCGGCTGCCACCCTCTACCGCTGGATTTTTGATTAAGGAGAACGATATGGCTTGGAACTACCCCGACGGCTGCGGCCCCGACGACTACGAAAAGTGGTGCGGCCCCGACCCTGACGAAGAAGACGAGGATGAGGACGAAGAAAGTTACGACGAAGATGACGAAGGCGAGGTGCTCGAATGAGCTTCTCAGACCCGGTTCGAATCATCGACCACATCCCCCAGAATTTCGACATGAAACGAATTACTCGAAAGCGACCGCTACAGCAGCGCAAGCTCGCAAAGGCTCAGTCGGCGAAAGCTGCTGAGCCTTCTTCTTTTGAACCGCCTTGCGAACAAGTCTCGGCCATTTGGAAGGCAGTCGCCTTCATCGGTTCGTTGGCAATCGTGTTCGCGGCATTGATAACGGGAGGCTGGGAACGATGAAAACCATCAAAGACATCGCAATTGATCTCAACAGCACCGGCGCAATACCGAACATGGCCGACGCCAGAACGTACATGAAGGAGAACTTCCCAAGCGCCGTACTGACGTACTTCTCGGACAACCGCTCAGACAACTGCCTTCTCCGCGTTCTACCCAAGCAGCTCGAGGCATACGACTTTCACCGGTCCTTCCAAATCTCGATCGAGATTCACTCGTGTAGCTTGCGAACGATCGAGCATGCGGCATGGCTCATCTACCACGACTGGCTTGAGATCGCACAGATCAAGAAGCCTGACGACGACTTTACAAACGACGTTCCGTTCTAAGGAGAACATCGAATGACAGCAATCAGCACCGCGGCCATGAGCCGCACCGAATGGCTCAAAGAGCGAACCAAAGGCATCGGCGGCTCCGACGTCGCAACGGTCCTCGGCCTCAATCCCTACAAGACGCCGCTCGAACTCTGGGAAGAGAAGACGGGCAAGACGGCCGGCAAGGAAGCAGGTCAGGCTGCTTACTGGGGAACGGTCCTTGAAGACGTCGTTGCAAAGGAGTTCAGCCAACGCACCGGCATGAAAATCCAGAAGGTCAACTTCATGCTCTCCAAGGGTGAAGACGACTGGATGCGCGGCAACATCGACCGAGCAATCATCAACCCGGACATCGCAGGCCGCGTTTCCGTTCTCAAGCCGGAGAAAGCAGCCGAAGCCGGACGCCTTCTTTCCACGAACATCGGCCTCGAGTGCAAGACCGCGAACTCCTTCATGGTCGATCAGTGGGGCGACTCGCAGGAAGCAGAGATCCTCAACGGCAAAGTAGTGACTGATCACAAGATTCCGCTGTACTACGAAACGCAGATTCAGTGGTACATGGCAGTCACCGGCATCGAGACCTTCTATGTCGCAGTGCTCATCGGAGGCCAGGACTTCCGCATGTATGAAGTCAAGCGTGACGAGGACGTCATCGACGCCATCGTCTCCAAGTGCAGAGACTTCTGGGAAAACCACGTGCTCAAGGACGTCCCGCCGGCACCCATCAACGTCGACGACATCAAGAAGCTCTACGCAAAAGACTCCGGCGAGATGACCGAAGCCACAAACGAAGAAGCCACAGACATCGGCGAACTCCGAAACCTCAAGGAGCAGATCAAGTCCCTGAAGGAACAGGAAGAAGCCGTTGCCTCCCGTCTGATCATGGCCATCGGCGAGAAGACGGGCCTCACGCTCGGCGGTAAAAAAGCCGTCACCTACAAAGCGATGAACACCACGCGCTTCTCTTCGACTGACTTCAAGAAAGAACACCCGGACCTTTATCAGGACTACGCAAAGACCACCAGCACCCGCGTTCTCCGACTCGCTTAATTCATAAGGAACAAACACTATGTCTACTACCGACGCTCTCAAACAACAGATCGCTCCCGCTCAGCAGCAGACCGCTGTAGCAGCTCCCAACCGCCCGGTAACGCTCATCGACGTCGTCCGCTCCACGAAGTTCCAGAAGCAGATGTCTCTTGCCATGCCGAAGAGCATGACGCCCGATCGTCTGACTCGCATCGTCATGACCGAATGCCGCAAGACCCCGGCGCTCCTCAAGTGCGCTCCGGAAAGCTTCTACGGTGCCGTCCTTCAGTGTGCGGCCCTCGGCCTCGAACCGGGCTCCGCTCTCGGGCATTGCTACCTGCTGCCCTTCGGTAACGGCAAGGACCGCTCCGGCCGCCCGAACGCACAGCTCATCATCGGCTATCGCGGCATGATCGACCTCGCCCGCCGCTCCGGGCAGATCATCAGCTTGCAGGCTTGGACGGTGCACGCACAGGACACTTTCAACTACCAGCTCGGCCTCGATCCCGACATTCAGCATGTGCCAGCATCGACCGCAGACCGAGGTCCTGTCACTCATGTCTACGCAGTCGCCAAGCTCAAGGGAGGCGGCATCCAGTTTGAAGTGATGAGCCGCGCCGAAATCGAAAAGGTGCGCTCGACTTCGAAGGCCGGCAACACTGGCCCGTGGGCAAGCCACTGGGAAGAGATGGCGAAAAAGAGCGTAATTCGCCGCCTTTTCAAGTACCTGCCGGTGAGCATCGAGGCCGTCCGCGCAGTCGAGATCGACGAGAAGACCGACCGTGGCGAAGCTACTACCGACCAGGACTTCCTCGATGCCGAGTTCATCGAAAAGGGTGACTTCAACGACGCGCCGCAGATCGAAGCGGCCCCCGAAGAACCCGCTGAATAACTACTAAAAATTCCCCGACAGAGAGGCCGGATCATCTATCACCGGCGCTTCCCCTCTCTGTTTGGGAACCCTTTTTTCTGTGAGTGAACAAATGAAATACAGACTGAAAGACCGCGAGCTGCAGAAGAAGCTCGACGAGATAAGCCAAGGCGATTTGTCGGATGCTCTCGAAGTTTGCTCTGCCGCGGTTGCATCCGCCCTCAAAAGAGGAAAGTCAACAACCATATGGTTCGGTGTTCAACCCAAGCTCTCGCTAGAGATAACGTCCGACATGCTAGAAGCGGTCAAGGAATACGACCCGCACGGATGGAACGACTTTCCCGAAGTCGAGCCGCCGGAGGGAGTCTTGATGCGGGTTGAATGCAACCAAATGAAAACATGTCTTGTTTTTGAAAACGGAAAATGGCGATACCCAAGTGGAGAGTCGTTTGAAAACTATGAGTTTGCGTTTCCTGTAAAACGCTTCCGCCCGTGGGATGAGGATGACGAAGCATGACGCAATGGAAATACTTCTCGGACGAGAGGCCACCGCTCGATGTGCAGCTCCGTCTCGAAGTCAAAGAAAAGGATCGAAACACCGACACGCCCGAACCCTATTTCGGCAAGCCCCTTTTCAAGGGATATGCAGTTTTTGACGGTCGATACTTTTACCCATTCGGGTTGATGCATCCGCTTCCTATCTTTTGGAACGGCCGATTGGACGCCTTCGGGCGCGAGGATGTGACTGCTCGATATGCTCCGTGGGAGGATGAGGAATGAGCCAGACAGTAAAAATTGATGCCGCCGCTCAGGACGCCATTGCCGAGATCGTCGGCACGCCGTGGGAGAAGGACTACTTCGACAACACCCATGACAAGGACAGCGCGCACATCGCTACGGTGACGCGAGAAGGCACCTCCGTACGGATCTACGTCTGTGATGAATCGTTGTGTTCCGCCGATTTGTGGTCGTTTGAGGCCGAGCAAATCGGTCAGGCGATTCTCAATGCGGCGAAAGACGCCAAGACTTTCCAGAAGGCTCAGAGCGAATGGGGGAGATCGCAAATGCAGCGCCTCAACTGCGAGATCGATGGCACTCAGATCATCTGGGGTTATGAGTTCTACGTCAACGGCAAGCGTTATGGAGTCCACTTCACAACGAATGATAGCTTCACAACGAATAAGAAAATTCGGACGTGCGTCATCGTTGACGGCTCTGGCACTCCTCTTTTCAAAATAGTGACGGATGCCGTGAGCAAGGTTTCGCAAGACGATGCCGCACTCGTGCTCAAGACGTTCTTGCTATCGAAGATCAAGGAAGACGAGGAATGAAGCCCGAAAAAGCATACAGACGCCAAGCAATCGTCGCTTTGAACTTCATTTCGGTACACGCGCTTGCAAGAAAAGAAGACTGGAAAGGTAGCAAGCCGCCGACCATGCAAGAGGTCGACAATGCTATCCGTGACCTGTCCTACTTAGTCGGGAAGCTGAAGGACTATCGCTCGATCCGCATCCAGATGGCAAAGGAGAAAGACGAATGACAGAAACCGAAATTGTCGTGCAAGACATTCGACGCGAGCTCAGATGGTCTTATCGCGATCAATCGGTCGCCAACCTCCTCGGCCTCGCAAAGCGACTCATCGACAACAAGGACACGGCAGACATCGTTCGATCGATCAAGGCCTACACGTCATACCTTTCCATCGCCAAGAACTGCGCCAGCAAGCAGGCTTTCAACAGAGTAAAGCTCAGCGCACGCACCCTTTGCGACGAACTCAAGAAATGGGAGCTGGCTCATGCTTGGCAATGACGAGTATTTCGATAACGTCAAAACCATCGCCCTCTGGTATGGCAAAAGCCATCAACTCAACAAACTTCAGGAAGAGCTCGGTGAAAGCGTGACTGCCCTGTCACGCTTTACAGCAGATAGATCCTTGAAGCACCTAGGAGAACTTGCAGAAGAACTCGCGGACGTTCTCGTACTGCTCGACCAGCTGCGTTTTCTCATGCCGGGCCTCGAAAGAGGAATGGATTACTACCGCCACGCAAAGGCACGCAGACAAATCAAACGGATCCAGGAGGAAATCATCAATGAAGATTGACATCTTTGACACGACTGTCCCGGACTACTCTATACTCGACAAGAAGAGCCTCATGGAAAGCCTGGGCTATGAATCCGAAACCAGTCTCCGCAATGCGGTCGACTCCGGATTCATCCCGCCGTCGATGGACTACGGCGGACGTAACGGCGCAGGCCGATGGACTGTCGGCATGATCCGTAAGTGGTTCATGCTGAAAGGTGAAAAGGCCGTCGACGACGCTCTCCGCCGCCTGAACTACGTGAGCAAGATGAGCGTCTCTCAAAAGAACGCCTTTTCTACTGAATGATGCTCGGCGTGGGACAATCCGTGGGACAAAACAAATGACCACAACAAAATGCCCTGCGACACAACACTCAGCGACTTCCGCTTCTGATCTTCAGGCCCATCGACCTTCCGATCAATTCGCGGGGACTCCTACGGAAGCCCCGCGACCGAACACAGGGGAAAAAGGCCCTGCGGACCACATCGGTCCGCAGGGCCTTTTTGCTTCTGGGGCTTCTTCAGCTTCCTTTTCCGAGGAACGGCCCGGTCGGACCGGGCCCGGCCACTGCAGTCATCAATGGCGGTAGTTCACCTTGCTGCAGATCTCCTCGACGATCGGCTCCTTGAGCCTGTTGAACTCGGCCTTGTTCTTCTCGAAGAGATTGCCACCATGGGCGTCGATCGAGACGATGAGCGGACCGAACTCCTTGACGCGCATGACCCACATGGACTCGGGCTGGCCGAGTTCGGGCCAGTGGCGCTCCTCGACCTCCTCGACGCATTCGGCGGCGAGCACGGCGCAGCCGCCCGGGAAGACGCAGTGCACGGCCTTGCTTTCCTGACAGCCGGCAGCAGTCTCGGGACCCATGCCGCCCTTGCCGACGACGATCTTCACGCCCGTTTTCCTGAGGAATTCGCGCTCGTACTTCTCCATGCGCATGGAGGTCGTCGGGCCGATGGAGACGACGCGGAAGCCGGAGCGGCTCTTGTCGTCGGGAACCATGATGGGACCGGCGTGGAAGATGGCCTTGCCGGCGAGGTCGTACGGAAGGTCCATGCCTTCCTCGACATGGCGGAAGTGAACCATGTCGCGGCTCGTGATGAGGGCGCCAGAGAGATAGAACACGTCGCCGATCTTCAGGGACTCGATGTCGGCGTCGGAAACCGGTGTCGTCAGAACTTTCTTCGTCATTTTGCTGTTCTCCCAAATCAGAGCGTCATGCCCTTGTGGCTGATCATTTCGTAGCTCATGTCCGCATTGATGCGGATCGTGGCGCGGCGGTGGCCCCAGCAGCCCGTGGAAACGCCCACGGCAAGGCAGGACGGATGGCGCGCGGCCTGTTCGACGTTGACGCCCATCACGGACTTCGTCCCCGTCAGGCCGCCCGGACCGATGTTGATCTTGTTGAGGCCTTCCTCGATCATTTTCTCGAAGTCGGCGCCGATCTCGTTGGCGTTCTTCGAGCCCACGGGACGCATCAGGGCCTTCTTGGAAAGCTCGGCCGCAACCTCGACGCTCCCGGCGATGCCGATGCCCACGAGGAGCGGCGGGCAGGCGTTGACGCCGCGATCGCAGATCACGTCGAAGATGAACTTCACGATGCCCATGTAGCCTTCGGCGGGCATCAGCACCTTGGCGGCGCCGGGCAGCGAGCAGCCGCCGCCGGCCATGTAGCCGTGAATGAGGCAGCTGTCGGAGTCGGGAATGATCTCCCAGTCGATCCAGGGCACGCGAACGCCCGTGTTGTTGCCCGTGTTGCGCTCGTCGAAGATCTGGACGGCGTTCTGGCGAAGCGGCGCCTCGATCGTGGCGCGGCGGACGGCCTCGTCAAGGCAGGCGCGCATTTCGGAAAGAAGCGGGAAGTTGGCACCCACCTCGATGTAGTACTGGATGACGCCCGTGTCCTGACAGAGCGGGACATTGAGGCGGCGGGCGGCGGCAAGGTCGTCGAACATCGCGTCATACACGATGCGGGAGATGTCGGAAGTCTGCTCCTTGCGAAGTTCGGCAAGGCGGGTGGCGACGTCGTCCGGGAGAATCTTGCCCAGCACGGACGTGAAGCGCGTCATGAGCTCGGTGAAGCGCTCGGCCTTTTCCTGTTGATTCATTGTGCTCTCCTTAAGAGTCTGGTTCACGTCCTCCGAAACCGGGGCTGTCATTCGAAAGGACGCGGGGGTTCTCATCGCCTAAAGCACCTGCAGGGCCGGCGGTCCTTCAGAGCCGGATAATTTCCTATATATAGAAAAATGTTGTCCAGCATCAAGACCAGCCTACCTTCTTAACGTTCAATGTCGTTACAGAGCAGTGCTTTCATCGATTGAGCACATTATAGATTTTTTTATATTCGACTGTCAATATGTTTTTCTACGACACGTAAAATAAATTTTTCTTCCTCCCGGACGCAAAAAGGCCCGCAGAGAGCAGGGCTCGTGCGGGCCATTGAAATCGACTGCGGGGTGGGCCGTCAGAGGTTGTTGCCCTCGGCGGCATCCTTTGCGGGACTGCCAAGCCTCTTTTCGAAGAATTTCACGACACGCTCGATGACGGGCTTCTGGAACCAGGGCAGATCTCCGTGGCCTGCGCCCTCGACGAGGACGTACTCGACGTCGGTGCCGGCCTTCCTGAGAGCCTGAGCGAGATGTGCGCTCTGCATCGGGCTCACGAGGCGGTCGCCCGAGCCGTGCATGATGAGAAACGGCGGCTCGCTGCCGTCGATGTGGCCGAGCGAGCTTGCGTTCATGGCCTTCTCGCGGTCGGAGAGAATGCTCCCGCCGGGAGACTTGCCGAAGGCGGGACCGTGCACGAGGAGCGCCTCGGTCACGGCGGGCGAGGCGTGGACCTTGGCCTGAGCCGGATCGAGTCCCTCGCCGATGGAGGTCAGGTCCGAGATGCCGTAGATCGTGCAGACGGCCTGCACGTCGGAGGAGACGTTCGTGAAGTCGCCCTTGTCGAACGCCTTCTCGCCGTTCGTGGCGCCGAGCATCTGCACGAGGTAGCCGCCCGCGGAGTCGCCGATGACGCCGATGCGCTCGGGATCGATCCCGTACTCATCGGCATGCGCGCGCAGGTAGCGCACGGCGGCCTTGCCGTCCTCGACGAGCGCCGGGAACTTGACGGGCACGGTGCGGTATTCGGCTGCGGCCACGACGAAACCCGCGCGGGCGAGCGCATGGCGCATCTCGATGAACTTCTCGTGGTCGGCGGAGGTGAAGCCTCCGCCGGGGAAGTAGACCACGGCGGGCTTCCTCGCCTTCGTGCGCGGCGTCATCACCGTCATGCGCAGCTGACGGATCGAGCGCTGGGACTTGATCTGACTGTAGATGATGCCCGATATCGTGTCGATGCGGCCGTCGGTCACGTCGACCTTCATGACCTCGGCGCCGGGCACGTAGCCCATCAGATCGGCGCGGTCGGCGGCGAAAATCGTTCCGGCCGCGAAGAGCACGCAGGCGGCGGGAACGGCCTTGTGCAGAAAGGCCTTGCGGATATTCATTGAAAAATTCCTTCTTGTCGGTTACGAGGGGGGCTTGAGAAGCTACATTGCCGGAGAACGGGCTCCGACCAGAAAATTCTACCCTCGTCCAACCGCCCGCTCTCAGTCGGACTTCAGTCGGAATTCAGGTGGAGCTCAGCGGGAAGTCGAAGGAAGCGGCGTCTTTTGCGAGGCCGCGAGCTCGCGCAGGCGCTTGAGCGTCATCTCGTACTGGACGTACTCGGGCGTGTCGGGATTCATGGTGCTCATGAGAAGCGAGAGGCTTTCGGCCGCCGTCCGCCAGTCCTCGTTGGCGGAGGCCGCAACGGCCAGGATCTCGACGGCCTTCATGTCGCCGGGACGTCCGTCGACGGCGCCCTGCGCCAGAGGCTGGGCCTCGCGCATGCTGTCGGGACCGCC
>UMIE01001323.1_pt1 | contig 51798 bp, 40 predicted proteins | sample 1965711 | NCBI WGS metagenome assembly UMIE01 (sample SAMEA4836116, study PRJEB28245) | human gut metagenome | biome: gut microbiome; material: fecal sample | place: Denmark | collected 2008 | reverse complement strand
TCAAACAAGTTTGAATGTTTTTCTCTCACCTTGCACTATCTTTGCATTACATATGAGAGCATTTATAAAAACATTAATCATTGGGTTGGTCTGCATTCTGGCAACAGGGATGCAGGCTTGCGAGGACACGCCCGAGCCAAAACCGACAGTTGTCAACAAAACGCTTCTTATGTTTATGCCCTGGACTGGCGACCTCACAGAATATCTGTCGAAAAATATCGACGACATGGAAAGTGTGATTGCCAGCAACGGTCTTTACAGCGAGCGTGTGCTTGTCTATTTCGCAACATCGGAAAGCGAGGCTACTCTTTTTGAAATCATCCCTTCGAAAGGCTCCACATCGCGACGCCTTCTCAAAAAATATTCAACAGACAACCGCCCGGACATAACCACTCCAGCCGGACTGGCATCAATGCTTGCCGAAGTGAAGTCGTTGTCGCCTTCGTCCCACTATGCCTTGGCCGTGGGATGCCATGGATATGGATGGCTGCCAAAATCGGCTTTCGCCTCAAAAGGGAAACAGCAACGGTTGCTGACAGTTTCCGCCGGCGACGACGCTGGTTTTCCCACGCGTTTCTTCGGCGGCACTCAAACGGACTGGCAAATCGACATAACCGACTTTGCCGAGGGCATAAAAATGTCGGGACTCCATTTCGACTATATCTTGTTTGACGACTGCTACATGGCGTCAATCGAGGCTATCTACGACTTGCGCCACCTAACCGACTATGTCGTGGCGTCGCCTTGCGAGATGATGGCTGCCGGACTGCCGTATGCCAGCATCGGGCAGCACCTGCTCGGCACGCCTGACCTAAAGGCATTATGCGATGGATTCTATGATTTCTACTCCTCTTATCGTATGCCTTACGGCACACTGTCGGTGGTTGACTGCCACGAGATGGACAATCTCGCAGCTCTGATGAAGCGCATAAACATCACCCACACCATCGACGATTCTGAGGTTTCATCGATTCAGAGGCTCGACTATTTCAGACCGGCAGTGTTTGTGGATCTCGGCGACTATGCCGAACGCCTTATCGGCAACGACGCTGTATTGCTCGACGAATTCAAGAAACAGCTGTCGAAAACGGTGGTTTACGAAGTGCATACTCCGTACTACTACACAAACTCAGCCGGCAGAATCAAGCTTGACCGCTGCTGCGGAGTTTCTGTAAGCGACCCCAGCACACACAGTTTTGCATCGGCAAAAACCGCCACCTCATGGTGGATTGACACTCATTAAAAGCAATGACAATTATGGAAGACAATAAAAAATACAAGATTCTTTTCGTGTGTTTGGGCAACATCTGCCGATCGCCTGCCGGACAGGGTGTGATGGAGCGTATCGTAGACGAGCGCGGACTGAACGACCGCATATTCATCGACTCTGCCGGAATATCGTCATACCACTCCGGCGACCTGCCCGACCAGCGCATGCGCGTGCACGCCACACGCCGGGGGCTGAACCTGACGCATCGCAGCCGCCAAGTTTGCTCCGACGATTTCGAACGCTTCGACCTCATCCTCGCTATGGACGACAGCAACTACGACCATCTGCGCCGGCTTGCCAACTCTCCGGAAGAGATGGACAAGGTGAAACGCATAGCATCATTTTTCAGACAATACCGCCATTGGGACTGCATTCCCGATCCGTACTACGGCGGCTCAGAAGGCTTCGAGAATGTGCTCGACCTGCTCGACGATGCTTGCCAGAACATTGCAGACCAGATTGAGACAAAGCAAATTTAGCATAAAACATAATCACAAACAAACCAACTATGAGACATTTACCTCTCGCAGCGCTGCTGCTCTCGCTGTCGGCTTCGGCAGTGGTCAACGAAAGTCCGGTGACGCTGTCGTGGCAACTCGACGGCACCAACTCCCGCAACCGCGACTATACATATTCTTTTGTAATCAAAAACGTAAGCGGAACGACCCTCGCCGACGATTGGGCAATCTACTACAATGCCTTTTCGGGCAACTCGTTGCCTCTCGACAAGCAGGGTCACATAAAAATGAGCCGTGTGTTTCAAGGGTACTATAAACTGACTCCCGACAAGGGTTTCTCCCTTGCTTCCGGCGACTCCGTAGTGCTCGACTTCCGCGCCCGCGGTGAGGTGCGCGGCGTCAGTTATGCGCCCGACGGAGCGCACTTCGCCTTCTCCGGCGACTCCATGGCACGTCCGCTCCGCATCAACGTGAAACCATTGGAATGGAACAGTTTCCGACATATTCACGGCTTCCCTACCGGCGAACTGCGCTATGCCGCCAATGAGGAGGTAAACCCAGCCACTCAAAGCCAGTCGGGACCGTTCAGCATTCTTCCCGCATTGAAATCTGTGGCTACGGGAAACGGCACGGTCGACTTGTCGTCGACAATGTGTGTCTATGCCGACGACGGCCTTGAGCGCGAAGCTGCATACGCGTCGCAGACGCTCACCGGCACCGGTAAAAAAACCATCGGAGTACGCCTGTCGCTGATGAGCGGCGCCGACTCGCGCAACACAGCAGGACGATCAAACAATGAATATTACGAAATCACGCTTGCCGCCGACGGCATCGCCGTACGTGGCGTTTCAAAAGACGCCGTGCTCAACGGAGTCAAGACACTCGCCCGCCTGGCTGAACGCAACGCTGGCTCTCCCGAAGTGGCATGCGCCACTATCTGCGACTGGCCCGACCTGCACTACCGCGGACTGATGCTCGACGTGGTGCGCGACTACTCGCAACTCTCCGACGTGAAGCGCCTCATCGACCGCTTGGCAATCTACAAAATCAACCGTCTGCAATTCCATCTTACCGACGACGAGGGCTGGCGCATCGAGATACCGGGACTGCCGGAGCTCACCGATGTGGGCAGCCGCCGCGGAATGACCGAAAAAGAATCCGGCTTCCTCTTCCAGTCGTATGCCGGCAACGGAAACCCCGACGACTTGTCGACCACATCAAACGGATATATTTCCAAAGCCGATTTTGTGGAATTTCTACGCTATGCCTATGCACGCGGAGTGGAAGTGATACCAGAAATCGAATCTCCGGGACACGCCCGCGCAGCAATCGTGGCGATGAAGGCACGCCGCCGCAATCTGGAAAACACTGATCCGGAGGCTGCCAGATATTTCCAAGTGTGGGATGACGACGAAACGTCTGAATACAAGTCGGCACAAGGATACAACGACAACGTGCTCAACCCGGCGATGGAAGGCACCTACAGACTGATGGAAAAAGTTGTTGACGAGATTATCCTGATGTATCGTGAAGCAGGCGTCACGCTGCCATACATCCACATGGGCGGCGACGAAGTGCCTAAAAACCCATGGGCGAAATCGCCCGCAGTGCAGCGTTTGATGGCAGAGAAAGGATTCACAACCACTCACGAAGTTGAAGAATATTTCATCACCCGCATAGCCGATATGATTGCAGCGAAAGGCTACAAAATCGGAGGATGGCAGGAAGCGGCAATGCGCCACAGCGACAACATCGACAAGCAGCTGCGCCCACACTTCGCCGCCGTCAACTGCTGGAACACCGTGGCTGAATGGAACGGCGACACCATCCCCTACTCCGTTGCCAACAACGGCTATCCCGTGGTGCTCTGCAACGTGAGCAATTTCTATTTCGACTTGTGCTACAACGCCCATCCCGGAGAGCCGGGACTGTATTGGGGAGGATATGTCGACGAGTTCCGCTCTTGGGACGCTCGCCCGTACAACATCTATATGTCGTCGACAAAGACCATCGACGGGCTTCCGCTCGACATGGAGAAGCAAGCCGGCAAACTGCCGCTTCTACCTGAGGCAAAAGCCAACATTATCGGTGTCCAGGGACAACTGTTCTCGGAAACCATCCGGAATTTCGATATGGTAGAATACTATCTGCTACCTAAGATTTTCGGACTTGTTGAACGAGGCTGGAACACAGAACCGCTTCCCGGACAGACCAAGGCTGCATACAACCGCATCCTGTCAGACTTTGAGCTGCCGTCGCTACAGCGTGCAGGATTCTGTTTCCACGTGGCGCAGCCGGGCATCAAAGTGGTGAAAGGAAAAGTTGTGATGAACAGTCAATACCCTACGGCTGAAATCCGCTACACCACCGACGACTCTGAGCCAACAGCCACATCAGCCCTCTACAGCAAGCCGTTTGCCACCGATGCCAAGACAATACGCGCCCGCACGTTCTTCCTCGGGCGGCAGAGTCTTGACTCCCGGATGGAGCGATAAACCTTTAATTGGTAAAAAAAGCGACCAGCGAATTGTTTACTATTGCAATTCGCTGGTCGTTTTTTTCATTCTTCAAATCTAATTAAATTCATAATCTGCAAGAAATAGTCATTTGACCAAATCTCCAGTTCTTTAGGGTTCTTCACAAATGGAGCGACATCAGCTTTTACTTGTTTTATGTCCGAATTGCCCAAACGTTCTTTCAAATCTGACAGGAACTCATCCTTACTTACATCACGTCCGTTAAATTCCTTAATTCTTTCCTGTAGATGCTTGAAATCCAAAGGCGTTCTATTTCTCACATACCATTCAAAATCATACCAATCGCGTCCTTTCACACGATTTTTCCATGCGCGGTAAACTAAAGCATGCATCTTTCCCGCAAACAAGCCAGGCAATGTAAAACACCTGGTCATGAACGAGCAAGGCTCCATTAACAATTTTTGTTCTGTTGAAAAATTCAGTGGAGGATTAATGTCAACCTCGATTTTTATTTTGATGGATTTCTCTGTCTGAAATGATATGTCGTAAACTTCGGTTGTATCTTTCAAGAAGGCAGACTCAACTTTACCAAAGCTTTTTTTGTCCTTCTTCTTAATGTCAACAGTTCGTCCGATAGCGGCAAACTCATCAATGACAGGCTGAAAATACAACGTGAAATCAAAGTTGTCGTCAGGCGCAAGCAAAGAGAAATCCATATCTTCGCTGAATCTTTGCAGCCCATGAAAAATGCGAAGGCAAGTGCCCCCGTAAAAGGCAGCCTTGTCAAAGAAACCTCCGTGGTAGAGTCCTGCAAGTATCACCTGCTGATTAACTTCAAAGGTGGCATTTCTTACAGCTTGGCCTGTCGACAAGTCGTAAGCCGACAGCATATTTTGAAATATATCATTCATTGTTCAATAGTTTCAGAATGGTCTGTATTGAATTTGCTTTTTTGCCAACTTTAGTGTAGGCTGCCAATATATCCCTGTCGAAAGAAACGAATCTCTCCATATCAAACCTTAAATCTTCTTCCAAGAACTTCATAGCTTCCGTTTTAAACCTCAGGTTCAATCCCGGAGTGTTTGCGACAAGGTCGCACAATGCCTTCTCCGGAGAAGCCATCACGTATGTGACTCCATCTTCCTTAATCTGCACAAGTCCTATGGGATACGCCTCCTTGGCTATGTGCGTGAATGAAAAATAGCCCAATGGCGTGTTGAACGCTTTTGACGGCTTGAGAGTAACAGACTGCGTGGCATACACAGCTTCCGGTATCAATCCATAATATCTTAGAGCCGTGGACATTGATACATATGACGGAGCGAGAAGATGATTGGCCATCAATCCCATTGACAACTTAACACCAGTTTCCTCAGGATTGACAACATACAAATTCCGTTTTAGGCGGATGATTTCATCCGCCATTTCCAACTGCTCCATCATCTTCCATTTAGTCTTCACCTTTGGATAAAGAGACGCAATGCACGCTGATGTCACAGGAATATTTCGTAATTGTGTCAATACATTCTTCATACCGATGCAAATATAGTAAAAAAAGCGATAGAAAACCAACTAATAGTTGGTTTTCTATCGCTTTTTTTACTGTTTCGTGTTTCTTTTCCGCTATTTTTCCCCGTTTCCTTCCTTCTCCACAATCAGCGAGAGGGCACGGCTGAGCTGGTCAGGACACGATGTAGGCTTGGAGCCACAACGTATGCCCTGCAGTTTTCCAATCACGTCGCCTATCGGCATTCCTTTTATCAACGAGCATATTCCCTGCAGATTTCCGTTGCAACCGCCATAGAACTGCACATCCTTTACCTTGCCGTCTTCTGTCTCAATGTCGAAGGCTTGACAGCAAGTACCTTCGGTGCGATATGAATATTTCATTGTCTTTTTGTTTTATAATTCTGTTGAAAACACACTGCCCGGCAAGCGGCGGCAGTTGTAGGTAGATGCCATAATCTCGCCGTAAGCGCCGGCCGAACGCAAAGCGAGAAAATCGCCGCGCTGCACCAGCGGCAGCCGCTCATCGGTGCCGAAGCAGTCGGACGACTCGCAGATTGGTCCTACGACATCGTAGACGTCGTCGACCGCTGATGAGGATGAGATATTTTCAATCTTATGATGAGCCTGATACAACGCCGGACGAATGAGGTCGGTCATACCGGCATCGACAATGGCGAATTTCTTGGCTGTGCCTTCCTTCACATAAAGCACACGCGTAATCAGCGAGCCGCACTGCCCCACAATCGACCGTCCCGGCTCGAAATGCAATTCCTGGTCGGGAGAAAGCTGCAGATTGTCGCGGAACACAGCAAAATAGTGTTCGAAGTCGGGAATCGGATTGCCGTCGGGATCGTCGTAGTCAATTCCGAAACCGCCACCCATATCCACTATTGTGATTTCAGCCCCAAGAGCCTTCATGCGGTCAAGAATTTCACCCACCTTCCTGCACAGTAGCACGAACGGTCCAGTCTCCGTGATTTGCGAGCCTATATGGAAATGCACACCACAAAGGTCAATATTGTCGAGCGACAACGCCGTTTCGACAAACTCGTCAAGATTCTCAAGATTGATGCCGAATTTATTTTCGCTCAACCCCGTTGTGATATACTGATGCGTATGGGCGTCCACGTTGGGATTGATGCGCACTGCAATGTGCGCCATCATGTGCTTGCTTCCGGCAATCTCGTTGATGTTTAGCAGTTCAGGCAACGACTCAACGTTGAAACAATGAATGTTGGCGTCAAGAGCCAGCGCAATCTCGCGGTCGGTCTTGCCCACCCCGGCAAACATTATGTCGCCGCCGGAGAATCCGGCATTCAGAGCCGCCTCTATCTCGCCACCACTCACGCAGTCAACACCCAATCCAGCCTCGCGCACCGCTGCGAGGATGCGAGGATTGGCATTAGCCTTGACCGCATAGTGCACCTTACTTCCGCCGGCATACTTCTTCACCTCGTCGAGAGTCAGCCGGAGCAACTCCATGTCATAGTAATAGAACGGAGTCTCTATGTTTTTAAATTCATCAATCGGAAATGTAGTCATAACACAATCCTATTGTCAGTTGAACAATTCCTCACTCAGTTTAGCGAGTGCCACCACCTTGTCCTCCTTGCGGATAAGGAATGAGATGTTGCAGTTGCTGCCGCCATAGGAAATCATCCGCACAGGGATGTCCTTCAGAGCAGCCAAAGCCTTCGCCTCAAAGCCACGGTTTTGCCATTCAAGATCGCCCACCACACAGATTATCACCATATCGTGGTCGATGGTCACCGTCCCAAATTTGCGCAGCTCCGCAATGATGCTCTCAAGGTTTCGCTCATTGTCGACAGTCACCGACACACCGACTTCCGACACCGTAACCATGTCTATCGGCGTCTTATGCGCCTCAAAAATCTCAAACACCTTGCTCATGAAACCGTAAGCCAGCAGCATGCGGCTCGACTTGACACGGATGGCAGTGATGCCGTCCTTCGCAGCCACCGCCTTGATGGTGTGGTCTGCCGCCATATTGTCAATCAACGTGCCCTTGGCAGACGGGTCGAGTGTGCTGAGCAGACGCACGGGAATGTTGTTCAGTTTCGCCGGCTGCACACATGTGGGGTGCAGAATCTTGGCACCGAAATAAGCAAGCTCGGCAGCCTCCTCAAAATTCAGGCGTTCCACCGGACGCGTGTTTTCAACATAGCGCGGGTCATTGTTGTGCATACCGTCAATGTCGGTCCAGATTTCAATCTCCTCCGCACCGACAGCAGCGCCAATGAGCGACGCCGAATAGTCGCTGCCGCCGCGCTGCAGGTTGTCGGTCTCACCATAAGCGTTTTTGCAGATGTAGCCCTGCGTGATATATATTTCGGCATCCCGATGCTCGTCGAGCATCTCCGACAGGCGAGCCTTTAAAAATGCCGTATCGGGCTCGCCATTGCTGTCGGTGCGCATATACTCAAGTGCCGGCAACAACACCGACTTCACGCCCTGCTCCTGCAGATAGAGATGCATCATCGCAGTCGACATCATTTCGCCCTGCGCGAGAATCTCCCTCTCCTCCAAGACCGTGAAATTAGCCTTGGCAAGCGAGCGCAGATAGTCGAAACGCTCCTTTATCGCAGCCGTTGCAGCCGTTTTTGTCGACTCTTTGTCATACAAGCTGCCGATGGTCTCAAGATATTTCAGTTCAAGAGCGTTTACTATGTCGTGCGCTCCATTTACATTTTTCTTGTACAGGTAATCAGAAATCTCAACCAAAGTGTTGGTAGTGCCAGCCATTGCCGACAGCACCACAATATTTTTCCCCTTGCCGGTCACAATTCCGGCAACTTTTCTGATTCGCTCCGCCGAACCGACAGAAGTTCCGCCAAATTTCAGTACCTTCATTCTTTCGCTTTCAATCGAATATCAAATCGTTATTAAAGTTCTATTACGTTCTTATCCTCGCATTTCACAACCCTCGCAGGGAAATCCTCCGTGAGCTGGATGTTGTGGGTTGCCATAATTACAGCCGTTCCCTCCGCACAGATGCGGTGCAGCAGCGACATGATCTGATGTCCCGTTTCCTGGTCAAGATTGCCCGTAGGCTCATCGGCAAGAATCAGTTTCGGACGGTTGAGCAGAGCGCGCGCAATGGCGATGCGCTGCTGCTCGCCACCAGACAGCTCGTGCGGCATCTTATAGGATTTGTGCTCCATCCCCACCTCACTCAGCACCTCATTGATACGCTCGTCGATGTCGGTCTTGTTCTTCCAACCCGTGGCCTTAAGCACAAACAACAGGTTGTCGTAGACCGAGCGGTCAGACAACAGCTGGAAATCCTGGAACACCACACCAATCTGCCGTCGCAGCATAGGCACGTCCTTGCGGCGGATGGCAGACAGGTCGTAGTCGAAGATTCTCGCCTCGCCCATTTCAATAGGCACTTCGGCATACATCGTCTTCATCAAGCTGCTCTTACCGCTTCCGACACGGCCTATCAGATACACAAACTGACCTTCCTCAAGCTGAAAGTTCACGTTTTTCAACACGAGCAACTCCTTACGGAGCACTTCCACATTTTTATAATCAATGATTGCTGACATGATTTATATTGATTGTTTCTTATTCTTTGTGACGTTTCTGCAACTCGCGCGACAGGTCGTCGAGCGACAACCCCCTTCGACGTGAGCAGCACGATAAGGTGATACATCAAGTCGGAAGCCTCATAGACCAAACGGTCGTCGGTTCCGTTTGTAGCCTCGATGACCGTTTCCACAGCCTCCTCGCCCACTTTCTGAGCCATGCGGTTCACTCCCTTTTTGAAAAGCGAAGTGGTGTAGGATCCCTCTGGCATCTCCGCATAACGGCGCTGGATGAATTTCTGCAGATAGTCGAAAAATTCAACGCCATAGTCGTTTGAATCGCAGAAACATGTCGCCGCGCCGGTGTGGCACACCGGACCAGCCGGGATTGCTTTAATGAGCAGCGTGTCGTTGTCGCAGTCGTCGGCAATCGACACCACCGTCAACGTGTTTCCGCTCTCCTCACCTTTTGTCCACAAGCAATTGCGTGTGCGGCTGTAAAATGTCACTAAGCCCGTAGCCTGAGTTTTCTCAAACGCCTCCTTGTTCATAAAACCGAGCATCAGCACATTCTTTGTGCGTGCATCCTGTATGATTGCGGGAACAAGTCCGCCCATTTTTTCAAAATTCAAATTCATAATCTCACTGTGATATGCTGTTCTTGTAAATATTTCTTCAATTCTCCGATTCCTATCTCATTGTAGTGGAACACGCTCGCCGCCAGCGCCGCATCGACATTGCCAAGCTCAAACACTTCGGCAAAATGCTCCATCCGTCCGCCGCCTCCGCTCGCAATCACTGGAATTCCAGCGCTTGCGCTCAGCCGAGCCAAAGCATCGCAGGCAAACCCCTGTTTCACACCGTCGTGGTCCATACTCGTAAACAACAGTTCTCCTGCGCCACGGTGTTCAGCCTCCGCAGCCCATTCAAACAGTCCGCGTCCGGCAGGACGGCTGCCTCCGTGAGTGAAACATTGCCAATCGCCGTCGACACAGCGCGCGTCGATGGCCACGACACACACCTGGCTGCCGAAACGGGCTGCAATCTCGTCGATAAGCTCCGGACGCGCCAACGCCGACGAGTTGATGGAAATTTTGTCGGCACCGGCATTGAGCAACGCCTCTACATCAGCCACGCTGCCTATTCCACCGCCCACAGTGAAAGGAATATTCACCTCGCGCGCCACACGGCTCACCATGTCGACCAGCGTCTTGCGTCGCTGGCTCGATGCCGTGATGTCGAGAAACACCAGTTCGTCGGCCCCCTCCTCGCTGTATCTCCGACCGAGCTCCACCGGATCGCCGGCATCGCGTAGATTGCCGAAGCAGACACCTTTTACCGTTTTGCCGTCTTTCACATCAAGACAGGGTATGATTCTCTTAGCAAGCATTGCAGTTCATGTTAATCCGTTCCACATCCTTAAGCGATATACGTCCTTCATAAATCGCCTTACCCACAATCACCGACGGCACCCCGACGGCGTCAAGGCTCTCGACGTCGGCAAGCGAGCCTATGCCTCCACTTGCCGTAAGCACTATACCCGGCAATTCTTCGAGCATCTCCTTATACAGGTCCACAGCCGCGCCTTCAAGCATCCCGTCGCACGCAATGTCGGTCGTGATGACATTGCGCACGCCGTCGCGCTCCATATATCCACGCACAAACGGCATCAAGTCGATGCCGCTGTCCTCCGTCCATCCCACGGTGGCTATTTTCTTGTTCTTCACATCGGCACCGAGAATAATGCGGTCTGCACCGTAGCGGGCAATCCAGCCACGGAAAAGTTCCGGACTTTTCACCGCCACACTGCCGCCCGTAATCATCGCCGCGCCCGACTCGAAAGCCACATGCGCGTCGTCGTCAGACTTCAGACCGCCGCCGAAGTCGATTGTCAGCGACGTGCGCGAAGCCAGCCGCTCCAGTGTGCGATAGTTCACAATGTGGGCAGCCTTCGCGCCGTCAAGGTCCACCAGATGCAACCGTCGGCATCCGGCACTCTCCATCGCCTGCGCCACCTCAAGTGGATCTTCGTTATAGACTCGCTTCGTGTCGTAGTCGCCGCGCGTAAGCCTTACGCACTTGCCCTCGATAATATCTATTGCCGGTATAATCTCCATCATAATTCCAAAAAGTTTTGCAATATGCGCGACCCGACATCACCACTCTTCTCAGGATGAAACTGTGTGGCATAGAAGTTGTCGCGCTGCATCGCCGCGCTGAACGGCACAGCAAACTCAGTGACGGCTATCGTGTCGGCGCAAACCGGAGCGTAGTAACTATGCACATAATAGACATAGCTGCCGTCGGCAATGCCTTCAAGCAACCGGCTTTGGCGCACAGTCGCGATAGTGTTCCAACCCATCTCCGGAATTTTGAAGCCCTGCGCAGGCTGAAAACGCTTGACGTCGACATCAAAGATGCCGAGGCAATCGCAGTCGCCCTCCTCCGAATGGCGGCACATCAGCTGCTGCCCGATACACACACCAAGCACCGGCTGCCGCAACGAGCGTATCACGCCGTCAAGGCCTCCGCCACGCAGACAAGTCATTGCCGACGACGCTTCTCCCACACCAGGGAAAACCACCTTGTCGGCGGCGCGCAGCACATCAGGATCGGCAGTCAACACCGGCTCCACGCCAAGACGGCGTAGCGCGCACTCCACAGAGAACACGTTTCCGGCGTTATATTTCACAATCGCTATTTTCACCTTGTTTTATTTTGAGTTTCAAAATTAGGAATTTTTCTTTGATTTATCTGCGAAACAAGCATTTTTATTAGATTCATTTCAAAATAAGCACAAAAAGCAACCTTTACTACTTCTTCTCCGCGCTGCACGACGGACACACCCCCTTTATCAGCACTTCGCTCTCGGCAGGCACATAGCCTTCCGGCAAACGATAGTCGGCAACCATGACATCTTTAAGACACGAAACCGCACCGCACTTTGTGCATAAAAAATGCACATGCGAATGATGTCCGTCTTCAACGTTGAAGGCATACTCCGACTTATTGTTGTCTATTAAAATGCGGTGAACAACTCCCGCTTTCTCAAGAGCCTGCATCGTGCGATAAAACGTCACACGGTCATAAATCTCGCCCATAGCCACTTTTATCTCATCTTCAGCCATAGGCATTCCTTTGTCTTTCAGAATGTTGATCACACGGATTCGCTGTGCACTTTTCTTCAATCCCTTTCTTTTCAATATGTCTGTCGCATTCATTCCAACACTCTTTTAATTGAATTTAAATGCAAAAATACCAACAATTTCACAAATAGCAAAATTTAACACAATTAAAATATGCAACAATGTTGCATATTTTAGAAGCAATCATTATCTTTGCGGCATAAATGAAAACATTAAGACGAAATAGGATTATAATAGCGCTGGTGCTTCTGTTGTCGCTCCTGCCTATGGGAATCGTGAAAGCCACACACGTTCACGACTCCGATGCCATTTCCACTGTCGAAACGTCGGGCACATGCCACTCGCACAATGGCACAGCCGACAACGACTGTCCGATTTGCCAATTCATCCTATCGCCTTTTGTCGAAGAGGCAGAGCCTCATATTGATTTCACAACCATCCTCTTGTCGTTCATTCTTGCGCTCCCTTGCGCAGGAATCCTGGAAGCAACGACTAAGCGCGCATTTCTCCGTGCGCCTCCTTTTGCATATCAAGCTTAATTTCAAGTTTTTCTTCATTTCATATCCGAATAAATAATTTCGGACATGAAAAATCGCACAATCCACTAATACGTTAATTTTTAGGATGAACAGGAAGTTTTTAACTGAGTCGCTTCCCATTTTTATCCTACCCTACTGCATCCTTGCTTCAACAGCCGGCAGCGCGTCAGGCCACAGTCTCGGAAACGGATTGGAATCCGACACCGACAGTCTGCGGCAGCCGACAAAAGCAGGAATTGTGCTCAAGGATGTCGTCGTGGAGGGAAACGGCTATAGTAAAGATATGCAAATGAGGTCGGCACTAAGCACCACATATGTCGGCAAACAATTTATAGAAACTAATTTCAGCGGCTCGCTCATGCAAAGCCTCGAGAAGATACCCGGCGTCAAAGCCATGTCAGTAGGATCAAATGAGTCCAAACCAACAATCCGCGGGCTCGGGTTCAACCGCGTGGTTGTGGCAGAAAACGGCATCAAACACGAGGGGCAGCAATGGGGCGACGACCATGGGCTGGAAATAGACCAGTATGACATCGACCACGCGGAAGTGATAAAAGGCCCTGCCTCGCTGTCTTACGGCTCCGACGCCATAGGAGGAGTCATCAATCTGACAAGCACCGCCGTGCCGCAAGACAGATTCAAGTGGAGCGCGAACCTGTTTGCCCGCAGCGTCAATGACGCCATCGGCACCTCTGTAAGATTGACAGGACGCAAGAACAATTTCTGGTATAAAGCCAACGCCACCTTCATCGACTATGCCGACCAGCGTGTTCCTGTAGACAGCATTCAGTATTATTCATACTACATAAAACTGCACAATCGCCGTCTGCGCAATACGTCAGGACGCGAGACCGACGGCAGTCTTACAATTGGGCACACGGGAAACAAATGGAGCAGCTGGCTTCGAATCTCCGACGTCAACACCAAAAGTGGTTTTTTCGCCAACGCGCATGGCCTCGAGGTACGCTTGTCTGAGATTGACTACGACCGGTCGGCCCGCGACGTCGACCTGCCGCAGCACAGTGTCAATCATCTGTTTGTCTCGAACCACACCGAATGGCATTGGAAAGGAGGCTTGGCGGAAAGCAAGATCAGCTGGCAAAACAACCACCAGCGCGAGCTCTCCGAGCCAGTGTCACACGGATACATGCCCAAGCCCGACGGCACACTTGAACACAGTTTCGACAAGAACACAGTCTCAGCCGCGGTCAACGTCAAGCAGACAATCGGCACAAACTCTCTCAAAGGAGGAGTCAACGCAGAATATCAGCACAACCGCAGTGGAGGCTGGAGCTTTGTACTGCCAGATTTTGAGCTGTTGCAATTCGGCATATTTCTGTCTGACCATTTTGCCGTCAACGACAACATCATCCTCAGCACCGGCATACGCTTCGATTACGGAAGCATAAACACTCACAGCTACCACGACTGGTTCAAGACACCGACAGCCAGCGGCGACTCAATATATGCCGAACGTTCCGCCAACCTGCACAGAGCATTCAACAGCGTGACATGGTCAGCAGGCATCGACAACCATATAGGCAATCTTGTTCTGAAAGTCAACATCGGGAAAAGCTTCAGAATGCCTATAGCTAAAGAGCTTGGCATAGACGGTGTAAACTACAGCATTTTCCGCTATGAGAAAGGCAATGCCAATCTGAATCCGGAAGAGTCATACCAACTCGACGCAGCTGCCGTCTACAGCCATGACGGCATCAAGGCTTCCGTAACACCATTCTTCAACTATTTTCCAAACTACATCTACCTGTGTCCCACATCCGAATATAAAGAAGGACTGCAGCTCTACAACTATGAGCAAAGCCGCGTGGCGCGCTGTGGGTTTGAGGCCGAACTTTCATTCCTCATCCTCCAGCATTTCAAAATCAGCGCTGGCGGCGAATATCTCTATGCCCGTCAGCTGTCAGGCGATAAGAAAGGCTATTCCCTGCCATTCTCCACTCCATGGTCAGTCCGTGTCCAACTCCGCTACGACCTGCCTGCTGCAGACGATGCCAAGGGCGGATTTGCAGCTGTGGAATATGTAGCTGTCGGACGACAGAACGAAATCGTTCCTCCCGAGGAACCGACACCAGGACATCAACTCATAAACATTTCCGTCGGGAAATCACTGAAAATAGGCGGTGCACGACTACGGCTGTCGCTCAAATGCGACAACCTGCTAAACAATAGATATTACGACCACACGAGTCACTATCGTCTTATCGATGTGCCGGAGCCAGGCCGCAACTTCTCCTTTATGGCAACGTGGGAGATATAATACACGTATAACCATCAACTATTCATACTTGCAAGTCTGAATCATTAATTATCAATTAACATAAACACTATGACTACTAAAATCAAAATCACAGTCGCCACATTGTTGGCTATGCTAATTCCCTTTCTGGCAGATGCCAGCAGTCCGCAGCAAGATGGCTCTGACGCCAATATCTATGGGCATGTCATCGACAAGCAAAGCGGGAAGCACCTGCCTTACATAACAATATTCGTGAAAGGAACCAACATAGGCACTACAACCGACACCTCCGGGCACTATTTTCTAAAGAACCTTCCCACAGGCACTATTTCTTTAGAAGTCAAATCCGTAGGCTTCCGCACCACACAAAAAAGCATAACTATCGATGCCAACTCCACCAAAGAGCTGAATTTTGCCATCGAACAAGATGACATCGCACTGGACGATGTTGTAGTATCAGCCAACAGAAACGAAACCAAGCGCAAACTTGCGCCGAATTTAGTCAACGTATTAAGCCCCAAATTGTTTGATGCGACACAGTCAGTATGTCTTGCGCAAGGTTTGAATTTCCAACCAGGAGTCAGGACAGAGGACGACTGTCAGAATTGCGGCTTCACACAAGTACGCATCAACGGACTTGACGGTCACTACTCTCAGATATTGATTGACTCCCGCCCTGTATTCTCCGCCTTGAACGGCATTTATGGTCTGGAACAAATCCCGACGAATATGATTGAGCGCGTAGAGGTGGTGCGCGGCGGCGGTTCTGCTTTATTCGGAGCATCAGCCATAGGAGGCACCATCAACATTATCACCAAAGAGCCATCCCGGAACTCTGCAGAAGTGGGGCACTCGTTTATGAGCATCGGCGGAAAAAACTCGTTTGACAACACCACATCAGCCAATCTGTCATTGGTCACAGACAACAACAGAGCCGGATTCTACATATATGGACAGAACCGTTACCGTCAACCGTTTGATTATGACGGCGACGGATATAGCGAGTTGCCCGTCTTGCACAACCAGACATTAGGACTCAACTCCTTTCTAAAGCTGAATCCCTACTCCAAATTGACGTTGCAGTATCATGGCATCCATGAGTTCAGACGTGGCGGAAACATGCTTGACCACATAGCCCATGAGGCCAACATCGCCGAACAAACAGAGCACAACATTCAAGGCGGAGGATTAAGTTATGATTATTTCTCGCCAAACAGGGAAAACCGCGTAAACGCATATTTCTCGTTCCAGTCAACTGCCCGCAAAAGCTATTATGGAGGAATAGGCGAAGGCACGCCTGATGATATTGAGGCCGCACAGAAGGCCTACGGCACCACACATGGCCTCACCTATATTCTCGGCGCACAATATATGCATTCTTTCGACAAACTTATATTTATGCCATCAGACCTGACTCTTGGTGCGGAATACAATCATGACGGACTGAAAGACATCATCCTCGGCTACAACCGTGACTTCCGGCAAAATGCCCGAATCGGAAGCTTGTTTTTCCAGAATGAATGGAAAAACAAACGCTGGAGTTTTCTCATCGGAGGCCGATTTGACAAACACAATTTTGTGGACCGCATAATTTTCAGTCCGCGTGCCAACATACGCTTCAATCCGACTGAGGATGTCAACCTGCGCGCAAGCTATGCCGGAGGATTCCGTGCGCCACAGGCCTTTGACGAAGATTTGCACATCGGCATTGTCGGTGGTGAACGTCTGGTCACTGTTCTTGCTGACAATTTGAAAGAAGAACGATCCAACAGTTTCAGTTTGTCTGCAGACATTTATCACAAGTTTGAGAATGCACAAGTCAATCTGCTTGTCGAAGGTTTCTACACGGATTTGAACAACGTGTTTGCGCTCAGGCAACTTGACCAACCCGACAGCCAAGGCAACACTGTGCAGGAACGCTATAACGCATACGGCGCAAAGGTGCTTGGTCTAAACATCGAGGGCAAGGTTGCACTGTCAAGATGGATTTCGCTCCAGGCCGGCGTAACACTCCAACAAAGCAAATATGACAAAGCCATTGCATGGAACGATGAGGTTCCGGAACAGAAATACCGTAAAATGATGCGCACTCCGAACACTTACGGATATTTCACGCTTACCTCAACCCCACTGCAACGTTTCACAGCGGCTGTCACAGGAAACTACACGGGCAGCATGCTCGTCGGACACAACGCCGGATCGGGCGTCGATACTCCGACAGCAGTCGACACCCCAGATTTCTTCACACTGAACGTAAAGCTTTCATACGACATTCCTGTATACAACGACTTGACTCTACAGATAAACGGTGGCATACAGAACATAACAAACGCCTACCAAAAAGACTTCGACAAAGGATGGAACCGCGACTCCGACTACGTCTATGGTCCGTCTCTGCCAAGAAGTTATTTTGCTGGAATAAAAGTGATTTATTAACATATAAACCTTAGGAACTATGAAAAAGTGTTTATTTCTTACAGTGGCTTTGACACTGAATGTTTTTTCTCTATTTACGACATCGTGCGACAACAACGATGAGCCGAATGTTTCCAAACCCGTAGCCACTCTCGCCGAAGTTGGCGAGGAAAACAGCAAAACCGCCACGGCGGGCAAAGACATGCATCTTGAAGGCAATCTTGAAGCCGAAGGGCTCATCGCCCGCATCGACGTTGCTGTAACATCAGCCGACGGCTTAACCACTGTGGTCGCGAAGTCATGGACCGATGGTAAATACATCGGTGTGCGCAACACTACTTTCCACGAGCACATTGACATTTCCTCCGAGACTGCTGCCGGTGAATATGTGCTGACGTTCACCGTCACCGACAAGGCTGGACAAAGCTCTGTGTTCAAATCTTCTTTAAAAATAACGACGCCGGTGGAAGGCTCCCCAGAAATAACAAATAGAAGTGGAACTGCACAATACCGCCGCCGACTACGAGAAGGAATTCAAATACACAGGCAAATATCTCGGCGAGACATCTGCCCATTTCCATGAACATCTCGCCGTTCCTGCCGACGCACCAGCAGGCGAGTACCATCTCCTCTTTACTGTAACCGATGCCGAGGGCAATTCCACCACAGAGGAAGTTGAAGGCATTCAGATAACTAAATAACACCACCACGGCTTGGCTGTCGGCAATTGGTCGGCAGACAAGCCTTTACAAGAAAAGCAATCGTATTATGAAACGGATATTATATTTTGCATACGCGACATTGACGTCTATCGCAATCTGCTCATGCAGCAACAACGACGATCCGGCAAAAGATCTTGAAAAGCCACAAATCGTTGATGGCGACATTCCTTCCCCGATAAACTGCGAGGTGCATCACAAAGGAGAGACAATTCCTTTCCGCTACACATTCACCGACAATATGGAGCTCGGCAACTTCAACCTCGAAATCCACAACAATTTCGACCACCACTCGCATTCCACATCCGCCGGCGACTGTCCGCTCGACCCCATAAAAACGCCTGTTAATCCATGGATCTACAACCAAGACTTTGCCATCCCTACAGGGGCGACGTCGTATGAGGCGAAAGTCGACATTCCAATTCCTTACGACATCGACAACGGAGACTATCATTTTATGGTCCGTGTCACAGACAAAGCCGGCTGGCAGCAACTGAAAGCCATAAGCATCAAGATTGCCGACTGAGACACAAGAAATAAAACACAAGAATATGAAAAGATTTTTTTTATTCATCGTCATCATGCTGACGGCGGCAATGACGTCAAGACCACAGCAAATATGCCCAAATGTGTCTATGCTTTTCAACAAACAGAGACAACTGTATCCACAGGAGAAGCTATTCATCCACACCGACCGCACAAGCTATATGCCAGGCGAACGAATCTGGCTGTGCATATATGCTGTCGACGCAACCAGCCTGATTCCCACGGATGCCGACATGTATGCATACGCCGAGCTCCTTGACACGCAAGGCTTCACAATAAAGAGGATTAAAATAGCCAGACACAACGGCGCATACGCCGGATATCTCGACACGCCAAAGGATTTGGCTGAAGAGCAGTGTTTCCTGCGATGCTACACCCTTTATTCTGCAGGACTGCACGGCTACGAATGCCTTACGCCTATCAGCATCGGAAGCAGCCCCGCTCCTGTCACTGACATCCAAACAGCCGACGCTTGGGAAAAATCAAATCCACTGCACTGCACCGACACCGACCAAGCTTTTAAAATCATGCTTGACAACTCGGCCGCGAAAGCCGTCAAACTTGCCGTAATTTCGAGAGGTTGCGTATGCTATGACGGACAGATCAAACCAGGAGAGCCCATAGTTTTCCCCAAAAAGGAGCTGCCCGAAGGCATTTCGCAATTTATTGCAATTGACAGCGCCGGAGCAGTTTTTGGCATAAAATCAGTGTTCTCTCCCTACGGAAAAGAATCTGTGAAAGCAACAATCACGGCTCATGCCGAGTTTTCCGACAGCATACGCCTCAATATATGCCTTCCATCACAGATTTCAGCGCATATGTCGGTAGCCATAACAAAAGGCCACGACAATAAGACACCGTCTATCATCCCACAGATACTGCTCTCGCAAGACGTGCGCGGAGGAGTTGCAGACGCAGACCGATTTTTCGCAAACGGATACAATGCGGCAGCGGTCGACTCGCTGCTGCACCGTTCCGTTTGCGACAGATACTGCGTTGACAGCATTCTTGCAGGACAGTTCACTCAGCCTCCAGTAAAGCACGAGGTCTCACAAACGATTTCAGGCAAGGCTATCGTTACAGCACCGTATCCAAGAGACGCTTCGTTTGCAAAAGTCAGCATCATCTCGCCGAATGCCGACATGTATGCTGTCGCAACAGCCGACAAATACGGCAACTTCGCAATCTCTGGGCTTGACTACCCCGACGGAACGACCTTTGCCGTAAACGCATCCGTCGGCAACCAATACGAAAAGACCGCCGTCAGAATAGACGAGACGACATATCCTCCCGTAGACAGCGCATCAATCGCCGTGCAGTCAGGGCGGCGATGCGGCGATGCGGCAGTTTTCAACGATATCGCATCCGGCAGGACAATACGTCTCCACAATGTTGACGTAGCCGCCGCGCGACGTGACAAGCACAACGGAACGTTCTCCGGCATGGCAGACTTCTCCATGACCGCAGACCAACTTGCATATATCGACGCCACATGCATCCACGAAGTGCTGAGACGCATTCCAGGAATATACATGAAAGGCGACACAGCTTATGTGCGCAGCAAGATCTCAGTCTACGGCAAGTCGCATGCCGCCATCGCAATCGACGGTGTGATTCTTGATGGCGACTACGACCTTGACATCATACAAATGCAGGACGTGGAACGCATCGACGTGTTCAAAACCGGCAGCGCAGCCATCTGGGGAGCCAAAGGCGGCCCGGGAGTAATCTCAATCACGCTGAAAAACGGAGCCTCATCTCTTGACGGCATGACATTGAACCGAGTGTCACGGTTCAAGCCATTAGGCTATCAGAAGCCTGAGCATGTTCACTCTTCCGAGAATGCGAAGAGCATGACCCTTTATTGGAACGGGAATGTCAGGCTATGCAACGGCAATGCAACAATAACCATTCCTAAATCCTCGCTGCCGCGCGGCTCTGCATTTACGGTTCAGGCGGAAGGAGTCTCAGACGACGGCATCATCCTGCATGGCATTGCACACCTTGAATTTTAACATCTTGGTGACAACGCGTAGTTTTTATTGGCTTAAATTTGCATTCGTTACACAAAAAGTCTAATTTTGCATAGTGGTTTTCACGAAGTTTTGAATTGGCAGTTCAATTAATTAAAAAATTGAAAAATTAACATATTCTATTCTTTAAAATTAACTAAATCCCTACAGCATGAAGAGACTTCTCCTCTTAGCTACCGCAATTTTCCTGTCGACGGCGCAACTTCTTGCAGCTGGACACAGCAATTGCCGTGGCCGCGTGGTTGACGAGCAGGGCGAACCTGTAATCGGTGCCACCATCACTATCCCCGGGACAAAAATCGGAACTGTAACCAACATCGACGGATTTTTCCAGATTGAAGTGCCGCAAGGCTCCAAAGACGTTGAGATCCGCTATGTCGGCTACAAGACAGTGCTTAAAAAGTCGCAAGGCAATTTGGGCGAGGTTCGCCTCGAGGCAGCATCACAGATGCTCCGCGACGTAGTCGTTACGCAGTCGATTGCCAAGACACGCGAGACGCCAGTTGCCATTTCGGAAGTAAGTGCCCGTGTCATCGACATGAAACTGGGCAACCAAGAGTTTCCGGAAGTCCTGAAAACCACTCCAGGCGTATGGGCCACAAAAGACGGTGGCGGATATGGCGACTCAAAAATCAACATGCGCGGTTTCCAAGCCGCCAACGTCGCAGTCATGATCAACGGTGTCCCCGTCAACGACATGGAATGGGGCGGTGTTTATTGGAGCAACTGGGCAGGCCTTAGCGACGTGACATCATCAATGCAGACACAGCGCGGTCTTGGCGCATCGATTGTATCGACTCCTTCAGTCGGCGGTACAATCAACATCATCACCAAATCGCTCGACGCCAAGAAAGGCGGCTCCGTATGGTACGGTATGGGCAACGACGGACTGCACCAGGAAGGCGTATCGTTCTCGACAGGCTTGATGAAAAACGGATGGGCAGTGACCGCTTTGTTCTCCCACCGTGCAGGCGACGGATATATCCAGGGCACAGACTTCAACAGCTATAACTGGTTTATCAACATCTCCAAACGCATCAACGACGCCCACCAATTGTCGCTGACCGCATTTGGCGCTCCCCAGACTCACAACAAGCGCAGCTCACAGGACGGTTTGACAATCGAAGGCTGGCAGCAAGTGCAGAACTATATGGGCGAGAAGTCGATGTTCCGCTACAATCCGACATTCGGATACGACAAGAACGGACAGCGCCGCTCTTCTACAACAAACCAATACCACAAACCTCAGATTTCGCTCAACCACACTTGGCAGATTGACCACAAGTCATCACTGTCGTCGGCAGCCTACCTGTCAATCGCACGTGGCGGCGGCTACTCAGGTCAAGGACGCGGCACGCTGGCAGACGGCACAAGCCTCAGCTACTCGTCTTGGTACGGCGCGTCGAACGGTGTGCTCAACACATTGTTCCGCAATCCTGACGGCACTTTCGCCTACGACAAGATTCAGGAGATGAATGCCAACAGCACAACAGGTTCAAACCTCGTTATGGCAAAGAGCAACAACGCCCATGAATGGTATGGACTCGTTTCGACTTACAAAAACGAGCTTCTCCCCAAAAAACTCACCCTTACGGCCGGTCTCGACATGCGCTACTACGTAGGCCGTCACAACAACGTGATTGTCGACCTCTACGACGGTGAGTACTATATGGACGACTCCAGCAGAAGCGGTGTGTCGGCAGCCAACAACGCAGCGGCAGCCGATCCTAACTGGAAATACGAGAAACTCGGCGTAGGCGACATCGTCTACCGTGACTGGATTGGACACACTCATCAGGAAGGCGTGTTCGGACAGTTGGAATACTCCATCCTCAACAAAAAATTCAACTTCGTGCTTGCCGGCTCAATCAGCAACACAGGCTACTGGCGTGTGGACCACTTCAACTACGACAAGGCTCACGAGAAGTCGGAAAAGCTCAACTTCCTCGGCGGGACAATCAAGGGCGGTGCGAACTACAACATCAACCGTTACAACAACGTGTTCTTCAACCTCGGCTACATCAGCCGCGCTCCATTCTACTCAGGCGGCGCGTTCCTGACATCGGCCAAGAGCAACGCAATCAACCCTGACGCCGTAAACGAGAAAGTAATCTCTTATGAAATCGGCTACGGATTCCACAATCCTGTATTCTCTTTCGTAGCCAACGCCTACTACACAAACTGGAAAGACAAGACATCGACCCGCGGCGGCGAAATCACTTCGGGCGAACACGCCGGCGACCGCTACTCTCTCAATATGCAGGGCGTAGACGCACGCCACATGGGCGTGGAGATGAACTTCACATACCGTCCAGTAAAATGGTTCGAACTCGAAGGTATGCTCTCTGTGGGCGACTGGGTTTGGGACAGCAACGCAAAGGGCTACTTCTACAACCAGAACGGCGAGCCTTTGAAAGACCTCCGCGGCACCGTTGCGTCGGGCATACTTGCTGACGACCACGCATGGGCTGTGCTCAACCAGAAAGGCGTGAAAGTGGGCGGCTCAGCTCAGACAACCGGTTCTATCGGCATCAACATCCGTCCGCTCGACGGTTTCCGTTTCGGTCTGGACTGGGTGGCAAGCGGACGCAACTACAGCGACTATCAAGTGTCGTCGTCAAACTACTCTGCAAACTCGACAATCAACGTTGCCGATCCATGGAGAATTCCTTGGGGCAACCAGTTCGACTTCAGCGCAAGCTACAGTTTCAAGATTGCCGGTGTGCGCGCCACACTCAACGGCAACATCAACAACCTGTTCAACCACTACTACGTGATGGATGCCTACAACAACATCACAACTGCCGGCGAATGGGACAATGTCTACCGTGTGTTCTACTCTTTCGGCCGCACATATTCTGTTCGTCTGAAAGTAAACTTCTAAACATCTAACTATTCAAGACAATGAAAACGAAACTATTATATTCCGCTCTTATCGCTTCATGCCTCGTGGCGTTGTCAAGTTGCGACCCCAACGACTGGAACGATAAACTGGACGGCTTCGACGGCGACAAAGGCATCACCAACAAGCAGATGATTGCCTACACGTTTACCGATGCCGACTACACCAACCTTGCAGCAAACTCCGCCAACATCAAGCAGGCCGGCGACACTTTGAGCAAGGAGCTGAAGGCTGTCGGAACACAGCACTATTTCACCGACAAAATCACTGCCCGCGACTACATTCCTAATTTCCTCAGCGATTCTGATTTCGCATATTTCACGCTGAGCGACGGATCGTCGATCAACATCACATACCGCGTGGCTGGCAACGTGCCTGAAGAAGTGACCAATTTCGGCGCCGCTTCGGAATATACTGTCACCGAGACCGACTATCAGGATGCCTGGGGCAGCGAAAAGGACTACATCGAGGCTTTCTCGCCTATCGTATCGGCACAGAAACACATTCCTTCGATCCTCTCTGTTGAATACAGCGACGCCAAGAAAGGCGATATGGTTATCGTAAACTACAAGCAGACCGAAACAGAGCCTTCATTCGGAGGCTCGGGCAACGATCCTGCCCCTGGCTATGAGATGACAAGCGCGCTCGGATCGGTAGCCGTAGGCAGCAACGTCACAGTGAAAGGTTTGGTGACTGCAATCTGCGCCCGCGGATTCATCCTCACCGACAATTCAGGCTCTATCCTCGTTTACTATGCAAGCGGTTTCGACGCAACAGCCTACAAGGTGGGCGACCAGGTTGACGTGACCGGCGAGGTTTCAGCCTACAACAAGGGCTTCCAGATTACCGGCACAACAGCCACAGTTACCGTAACAGGCAACCAAGCCTACAGCTATCCTTCCGCCAAAGTGCTCGACGGCAAGGCTTGCGACGCTTTGCTCGGCATCACCGACAACCAGCTGGCTGTATTCGCCCAGTTTACCGGCAAGGTTACAATCTCTGGCAACTTCTATAACTTCACCATCGACGGCGCAGAGACCGCCATCGGAAGCCTCTATCAGGCCACCGACGAGCAGAAGGCTCTCTTCGAGAACGATAAGACATACACCGTAACCGGTTACTTCACATCGATTTCCGGCGGCAAATATGTCAACTTCGTGCCTACAGCGGCTGTTGAAGCTAAGGCAACAAAATCGCGCCGTGCATTGCGCGCCGCAACTGCCGTTACCTCGAATAGCGTATCGGCTGTCTACGCGTTCGACGGCAACAACTGGAAAGCCAACACGTCGATCAACCTGCTCCAGGCTGCCGACTATACGGCTATGGGCATGAAATACTTCAACCTTGAGAAACCAGACGAGTATCTGCCTACATATCTCAAGGTCAACTTCCCATACGCCAAGGCCGGCGACACCAAACTTGTGGCTTACAAATACTACGCAAGCAGCAAGACGTCGCTCGTATGCGACCAATATACGTTCAACGGCTCATTGTGGCAGAAGACCAACGGCGTGACCGAGGAGTCTGCTCAATTTGTGCGCACCAACGGCAAGTGGATGTATGACCCGAACGTGGAAATCACGCTGCCGGGTGGCAAGGGTGTGGAAATCTCCACCAAGTACTATCAGGCTTGCGTCGACTGGGTATATGAGCACATCGACAAGCCTCTCGGATCGACAGGCTTGAAGGACGGCAACTTCTACATCTCCAAATATGGCAACAACGAGTACTACTGCGGAACATCGGCTTACCAAGGCAATGTCGACCTCCGCCCTGCAAAGGCGAAAGAGCAGTATCCTGCCGGCTATGAGGGAATGACCGACGAGCAAATCGAAACGCTCATGATGGACCGCTTCTGCAAGGAAGTGCTTCCTGGCGCACTCACCACGCTCCACGCCGACGCAGCACCGGTTGCCGGACTCGAAGTGGTCTACACCATCAATTTCGCAGTCTACAACAATGCCACAACCAACCACACCGTGCGCTACAAAGTGACTGCCCCTGGCACGTTCGAGTTTATCGACTGCACTTGGTATAAGAAATAAACATCACATATTAGGTTGATTTTTTAAAGAACCGTCTTGCCTCCCATGTGAGCCAAGACGGTTTTTTTATTGCGCAACTTGGATTTTTTTCACACTATTTCCTGTTTTCCACATTTTTGCATTAACTTTGTATTTTAATCATTAGAAACAAATTAAAAGTTAGATACACCTATGTCAGAAATCGAGAACAAAGAACTGACACCAGAAAAAGAGTCAGGACTGAACTTCGTCGAGCAGATGGTTGCCGACGATTTGAAAAACGGTAAGAACGGCGGACGCCTGAACACGCGTTTCCCACCGGAACCTAACGGTTATCTCCACATCGGACATGCCAAGGCTATCTGTATGGACTTCGGCGTCGCAGAGAAATTCGGCGGCACCTGCAACCTGCGCTTCGACGACACCAACCCGGTGAAGGAAGACGTGGAGTATGTAGACTCCATACGCGAGGACATCAAATGGCTCGGCTACGATTGGGGCAACCGCGAATACTACGCTTCTGACTATTTTCCACAGCTCTACGACCTCGCAATCCGCATGATAAAAGAAGGCAAGGCCTACGTTGACGAGCAAACTGCAGAGCAGATTGCAGAGCAGAAAGGCACTCCGACACAGCCAGGCACGGCAAGTCCGTTCCGCGACCGTCCTATCGAGGAAAACCTCGACCTCTTCCAGCGTATGAACGCCGGCGAGTTTGAGGAGGGCGCGATGGTGCTCCGCGCAAAAATCGACATGGCGTCGTCAAACATGCATTTCCGCGACCCGATTATGTACCGCATCATCAAGCATCCACACCACCGCACCGGCGAAAAGTGGAAAGTGTACCCTATGTACGACTTCGCCCACGGACAGTCTGACTATTTCGAGGGTGTGACCCACTCCATCTGCACACTTGAGTTTGTGCCTCACCGCCCGCTCTACGAATATTTCGTAAAGGAGCTTGCCGACGAGACCTACTGCCCGCGTCAGATTGAGTTCAACCGTCTGAACCTCACCTACACCGTATTGTCAAAGCGCAAACTGCTGCAACTGGTGAAAGAGGGTCTCGTTGACGGATGGGACGACCCACGCATGCCGACAATTTCCGGTCTGCGCCGCCGCGGATTCACCCCTGAGTCAATAAAAGCGTTTATCAACCGCATCGGATACACTAAATTCGAGGCTGTCAACGACATCTCGCTGCTTGAGTTCAGCATCCGCGAAGACCTCAACAAACGTGCGACACGCGTATGCGCCGTGATCGACCCCGTAAAGGTTGTAATCACCAACTACCCTGACGACCAAGTGGAACAGATGGAGATGGAAAATAACCCGGAAGACCCTACAAGCGGCACCCACACAATGCCGTTCTCGCGCGAAATCTACATCGAACGCGACGACTTTATGGAGAATCCTCCCAAGAAATTCTTCCGTATGACTCCCGACAAGGAAGTGCGTCTGAAAGGTGCATACATCGTGAAATGCACAGGCTGCAAGAAAGATGCCGACGGACGTATCGAAGAAATCTACTGCGAATACGACCCAGAGTCGAAGAGCGGTATGCCGGGAAGCATGCGCAAGGTGAAAGGCACGCTCCACTGGGTATCGGCACGCCATTGCATCGACGCCGAGGTACGCCTTTACGACCGCCTGTTTGCCGTGGAGAATGCCTCTGAGGTTAAAGACCGCGACTTCCACGAGCTCCTCAATCCAGACTCAATCAAAGTTGTGGAACACGCTAAGATAGAGCCGTTCCTCGCAGAGAACGCAGAGCCGGGGGCACACTTCCAGTTCCAGCGCATCGGCTACTTCACGCCCGACAAAAAGGACTCTACGAAGGAGCATCTTGTGTTCAACCGCACAATAACGCTCAAAGACAGCTGGCAGAAAATCAATAAATAAAAGAATCTTTATTTCATTTCTATAACCACGACAGCGGCTCCGGGTGGAAGCCGCTGTCGCTTTTTGGGGGACATACCGAGCCTCGGTTCTTCAGCATCCACGTCCTGCCTTTGTGATGAGCGAGCCTCTATGACAACACTGAATCCACATCGACTGTCCGACTATGCGAGGACAACAAAAACGAAAAAACCGCCCATCTGCTTTTTATCGCAAATCGGCGGTTTTATGAGCATTCCTCTTGAGGAATTTTTAGCGGAAAGAGAGGGATTCGAACCCTCGGTACGGTTACCCGTACAACGGTTTTCGAGACCGTCCCGATCGACCACTCCGGCATCTTTCCTTAAACCGAGTGCAAAGTTACGTCTTTTTTCTGAAAAACATCATTTTTATCCGATTTTTTTCAATCAAAAAGTCGGGCAAGCGGAAAAAAGAGCGCGTTTCACCTTGAGTACCAACCACCAACAAATAGTCATAAGGCAGCCTCTTTTTTCCTCACCGACGTTTCAAGTGGCAAGATTCAGAATCAACACCAGTCGGACTTTTGGCGGGTCATCCTGCAAAAAAAGGACCGCCTCATTCCGACGCGGTCCCTCCTGTCATGTCAAGTTGATTATCATTTCTCTTTGTCGTCGATTGTGCAGATGCTTACGCGGTTCCAATCCGGCTCAGAGAACATGTCGCCCACGCCGTTGCCCTGAGCGTCGATGCGGCTTGCGTTGATGCGGTAGCGCTTTACGAGGATGTCTTTCACAGCCTCTGCACGAGCCTTCGCAATGCGCTCGTTCACTTCCTGGCTGCCTTCCGGCGAAGCGAATCCACGGATGATTACGGTTGCGTCCTTATGGTTGTTCAAATAAGTTGCCACACGCTCCACGTTAGGCAGCTGGGCATTGTCGACAGTCGATTTGCCCTGACGGAATGTAACGACCGACTCCATCGAACGAGTCTGCTGGGTTACGGTCTCCACCACGCGCACCTCGTTAGGCTTGCGGTTTTTCAAGCGTTCAACTTCATTGTTGAGATCGTTGATTCTGTTGTTTGCAGCCTTGAGATTGTTGTCTTTGCCATCGAGCTCACCACGGAGATTGTTGATTTTGTCGTTAAGACCATCTATTTCGTTCTGATCGTAAAGACGCGCGTAAGTGAAATGATGCGTTCCGTTGCTTGTCTTGAAATGGTAGGCCAAGCCAGCCATCAGTTCAAAGTTGGCTTTGTTTGAGTTGAAAGCCACTGCGTTGTTGCTTTGCGAACGGCCCTCGATATTGTAAACAATCGCCGGCTTGACAGCCAACGTGAATTGTTTAGCCTTGCCAATGTTGAACCCGAGGTTCAATCCAAACTTCGAAGTCATATAGTTCTTGTGAGCCATTGAGCCGTCGGCGTCCTTGCATCCAAACACGTGGCCTACACCGATGCCTCCGAGAGCCTCTATCTCGAACACCCGAGGCGAGCCTTTATAGCCTCCGAAAAGGTTCATAAGGTTCAAGCCACCAAGGAGATTGAGATTTGCATGGTCGAAAGCAGTGCGCACACCGCGGTTGCCATAGATACCCGTTGTGTTTATTCCGGCATTGAACTCCACGCCGGTCTTGAACACTGGCGTGAATTGCTTATAAAGCTCCACGCCCACTTGCGGACGAATGTTTTCACCAATAGAATAAGGGTGTGCCAAAGGCTGTGTAACACCTGCGTTGATACCAACCGACCAATTGTCGGTAAATTTGGTACCCGTAAGTGCATTCTCTGCACCGGCACTCATAAGTGAACCTGCTAAAATCAGCGTCAAAAATCCTTTTTTCATAAAAACATTTTTTAATTTTCATCAGTATAGAACAATATACAACACAAAAGGTTCGCAAACGTGCGAAAATAATTCTACAAACTCCGCCATTTAGACGTGAAAACAACTGGAATTTATTATCTTCGCAGTGTCAATAAAAATTGCAGACTTTTTTATGGAATCCATCGAAAAAACGGAAAAATTAGACCATCGTCACTACATCGCATTGCTGAACAACGTAAAGAAACGCGTTGACTTAGCCCAACAACGGTTGGCAGCAACTGCCAATGAAGAAATGCTGCGAATGTACTGGGATATTGGAGAAATGCTACATGCCAGCCAAAAATCAGACGGATGGGGCAACAAGACCTTGCAACGACTGTCGACCGACATCAAAAATGAGTATTCCGACGTAAAGGGTTTCTCTGTAAGAAATCTGCAATGTATGATTCAGTTCTATCTGGAATATGAAAAAAATCTCACTTCAACTAAATCAAAAAAAGCAATTGCGCAATCAGTGACTGCGCAATTGCCCACATTGCCGGTCAAACACCTGTCATGGACTCACAATATTTTGCTAATTCAAAAAGTAAAAGACATCAACGCAAGATATTGGTATATGACACAATGCTTAAAATCCCATTGGAATGTCCGCTATCTTTCTGAAGCCATAAGCCTAAACCGCTATGGTTCAATCGGAGCGCTCGCCAACAACTTTGACGAAACCATGCCATCCATTGACGCAACAAGGACGAAAGCGCTGCTAAAAGATCCATACATATTTGACATGCTTACATTTTCAGACCAATACAACGAACGAGACGTTGAAATCGGATTAGTCAAACACATTGAACAATTCCTAGTTGAAATGGGGGCTGGTTTTGCATTCATGGGGCGTCAATATCACATCTGCGTTTCTGGTGACGACTATTATATCGACATTCTCATGTACAACACTTTTATACATCGATATCTGGTCATTGAATTAAAAGCTTCAGAGTTTAAGCCCGAATACGTTGGAAAATTGAATTTCTACTGTTCTGCCATCGACGACTTGCTGTGCCGAGACGGAGACAACCCAACAATTGGGCTATTGCTCTGCAAAACTAAAGACAATATAAAAGCCGAGTATGCTCTTAGGGGACTGCACAAGCCCATTGGCATATCAGACTATGAGCTTGGACAGACATTGCCGGTTGACTTCCGCGGCAAACTTCCAAGTATAGAAGAACTGGAATCCGAATTTCAAGATTTTAAATAGCAATCAAACAATATGGAATCTATCGAAAAAACGGAAAAATTAGACAAGGTCGACTTGCAGATTCTACGCACGCTCCAAGGCAACGCCCGCCTGACAATCAAGGAACTCGCGCAACAGGTCAACCTGTCGTCGACCCCTGTGTTTGAACGGTTGAAACGCATGGAAAGCCGAGGCTATATCCAGAAATACATCGCCGTACTCAATGCCGCCAAACTCAACCAAGGCTTTGTGGTGTTCTGCAACGTCAAGATGCGGCAGCTGAACCGCGACATCGCCGCCGAATTCACCAAGATTGTGCAAGGCATACCGGAAGTGACCGAATGCTACAATATCAGCGGCAGCTTCGACTACCTGCTGAAAATCCACGCCCCCGATATGAAATACTACCAGGAGTTTGTGCTCAATGTGCTTGGCACGGTGGAGAATCTTGCGTCGGTAGAAAGCGTATTCGTGATGGACGAGCTGAAGCACGAATACGGCATACACATCTAAAATCCGCGCTTATTTTGAATGTTTGGCGTGAGCCGCCCGCAGACGGTTGTGATAGCCACGCTTCTTGTAGCTCGGGCCGTTATAATGGCGGGCGAAATTGTGCCAGTCTTTTTTTTTCAGGTATTTCACCAAATCACGGTTGATGCAGAATTGCGCGAACAGCTCAAGCTGCTCAGCCTCCGACTGCGACATCCGCTCGACAAATTCATCCACCGTAGCGCATCCGCAACTCTTCCAGTTGAATCCGCCAATCTGAAACATCCCCCAGAACGCGGACTTGTTTGCCACGTCGCGGCTTATCGTGCGCGCCGATTCGAGCCGTGCCCACTGCGCGTTACCGTATGACCCGTATTTGCGAGTGTTTACAGGCTTGAAGCACACATAACTTGTGTATTTTCCATATTTGATTCCCGCTTGCGACAGCTGTCTCTTAAACATCGTGAGGTCGAAGTTTATCAACGGTTTTCCCGGCGACACGAATCCCTTGTGCGACTTTCCCGCCTCTATCTCCACCACGGCTTTCATCGTGGCGATGTCAACACCCAGCTCATCCGCCACCTTCTTGTAGTCTTCATCCGTCAGACGCTCATAGCGAGCATTGTCAGCCGACGGCGCCACAGAGTCAGGCGCGGTTGCTACAGTGTCGGTAGGCAACGGTATGGCGGCGTTGTCGGTTGATTGAGGACGCGGGCATGCCATCAGTGCTATCGCCGATGCCACAATAAGAGATATCAGTATTACCGATTTTTCCATAGTCGTGGTTTGATTAATGTTTGGAACATAAAAAAAAGACGGGTGTTTTATCCGCCGTGACAAGCGTGTCACCAAGACAAAACACCCGTAATTGGATTATTGTTCAACCAGATGCTATTATTTCTCGTCAGCCATCATCTCAAGGATGCGGCGCAAGTGGTTCCAGCATTTGTCGACAGCCGGGATGTGCATCGACTCCTTAGGAGTGTGCACGTCGCGCAATGTCGGGCCGAAAGAAATCATGTCAAGCTTCGGATTGTTGAGCAGGAAGTTTCCACACTCAAGTCCGGCATGGAGAGAAGTGCAGAGCGGAGTGATTCCATAAAGATCCTCATAAGCCTTCACAGCCACCTTGAGGATTTCAGAATTCATGTTAGGAGTCCATCCTGGATATCCATCGCCTTGCTCCACACGCGCGCCACTAAGATCGAAGTGCGCGTAAATCTGACCGGCGATGTCGTATTTGCGGCTCTCCTCCTCGCTGCGCTGCGAAGTGGTCACCGTAATCACATGCTTGTCGCGGTCCATGCGGATAAGCGCAGTGTTGGTCGAAGTGTTGACCATACCCTCTATTCTGTGGCTCATAGCCTGAACCGCATTAGGTATAGAGTTGACACACCAAACGACACGCTTTGCAGTGTCGGCGTCGATTACCGTTGCAGGAGTGTCGACAGTTTCAAGTGTCACTTCCTGGTTGCCCTCGATAGTGCTGAACTCCTCTTCAAGTACAGCAGCAAACTCGTTCACGCGCTTGCGGAGGTCTTCTTTCTTGTCGGCAGGCACACCGATAACGGCATAAGCGTTGCCTGGGATAACGTTGCGTAGCTCGCCGCCGTTGATGTCAGCGACAGCCACCTGACCGTCATATGCGCGATATAGGCTGAAGAGGAAGCGGGCAAGCTGCTTGTTGGCGTTCGCACGTCCCAAATGGATGTCGGCACCAGAGTGTCCGCCCTTGAATTTAAGAATCGAGAATTTGAAGAACTGATATCCCGCAGGAGCAGGAGCGTCGGTATAGTCGAAATGTCCGAGAGTGTCGATACCGCCGGCGCAACCGAGGAAAATCTGAGCCTCGTCCTCAGAGTCAAGGTTGATAAGGATGTTGCCGGTGATCATGTCCTTGCCGAGATTTTTCGCGCCAGTCAGACCCGTTTCCTCGTCCACAGTAAACAAAGTCTCAATAGGGCCGTGCTCATACGACTTGTCGAGCAAAGCGGCAAGCGCCATAGCCACACCGATACCATTGTCGGCACCGAGCGTAGTCTTGTAACCTTTTGAATGAAGCCATTCGCCATCGACTTCAGTCAAAATCGGATCGGTGTCGAAATTATGAGTTTCCGGCTTGGTTTGGTTGGGCACCATATCCATGTGTCCCTGAAGCACCACTGTCGGAGCGCCTTCTTTACCCGCCGTTGCCGGCACACGCATAGCCACGTTGCCGATTGGGTCGGTCTTGGCTTCGATGTTGTGTCGTTTAGCAAATTCAAGAAGGAATTCGCGGATTTTGCCCTCCTTTTTTGATGGGCGCGGAACCTTAGTGATTTCGTCGAAGATGCCAAAAACTAATTTTGGCTCGAGGTCAGTAATGGTCATAGTTGTTTATAATTTAAAATTAAACGCTCTTATTTTTGAAATATTGTTAAATATCTTTTTTTTCGCCCTCTAAGGTATAAAAATAAATCGAGAGAGACGCAAAATTTAACCTCCTTTTCATATATTTGCACCTAAATTTATGATGGAATGGCAACAATATTGCTTTCAATTTGCGTTATTGCGCTGTGTATTATCCTTTTGGGCGTAAAAGTGCTTTTCGTGAAAAATGGAAAGTTCCCATCAGGCCATATCCACGACAATCCGGCGATGAGAAAGCACAATATTGAATGTGCGCGTCATGAAGAAATGAAAAACTTAAATTAAAAAATATATAAACCGAAATGAAAATTACCCGCGTGATTAATGTTGCTGCGTTGATGCTCGGAGTGTTGTTGCTCTGCCAATGCACTAAGGAGGAGAAATCCGCCGTACAACCTCAGGCAAACGTCCCGGCAACAGTGAAAATGGCATATATCGACAGCGACTCTCTCGCCGCCAAATACAACTTTGCCAAAGACATTTTTGAAGCAAACCAACGCGCACAGAACAAGTTGGAGAACGTGCGCCAGCAAAAGGCCGCCGAACTGCAGCGCTTTCAATCGGAAATCGAGCAGAAGGGACGCAACAACGGCTACCTCACAGAAGAAAGCTACAAGGCCGACATGCAGAAATACCAGCAGATGGGCTACGATGCCGAACGCCATATGAACGACCTTCAGAACAAGTTTGTCAACGAAAACAACCTTAGCCTGAAGCAGCTCAACGACTCTATCGACAAGTGCATCAGCGAATATGCAAAAAAGAACGGTATCTCTGTGGTGCTCGACAAGAAAGCCACATACTATGTCAACGGAATCCCCAACATCACCAACGACATTGTAAAGATTCTCAACGAGCGTTACAACAAAGTAGAGAAAAAATAACAGCGAAGCGATTCGCAACCAATAGGTTTTTTTAGGGAGTGTCAGGGGAGCGCGACTTGCGGCTCCCCTGTTTTTACCTTTACGATACAGATATGATTGACGAGAAAACAATAACAGAAGACATCGGCGAGCGCGCTGTGCTTGTCGGACTCATCACACCGACACAAAACGAGGCCAAAGCCAACGAATATCTGGCAGAGCTCGCCTTTCTCGCCGAAACGGCTGGCGCGAAGTCGGAGAAAAGGTTTCTGCAGCGCGTCGACAACCCCAACCCACGCACATTCGTGGGCAAGGGAAAACTGGAGGAAATCAGACAATACATCGAGGACAACGCCATCGACCTCGCCATCTTCGACGACGACCTGACATCAAAGCAGGTGCAAAACATCGAGAATGAGCTGAAGGTGAAAATCCTCGACCGCACAAACCTGATTCTCGACATCTTCGCAAAGCGCGCGCAGACTGCCACCGCACGCACTCAGGTGGAACTGGCGCAATACCAATATCTGCTGCCGCGGCTCACGCGAATGTGGACACACCTTGAACGCCAACGGGGCGGTATCGGCATGCGCGGTCCGGGCGAGACACAGATAGAGACCGACCGACGAATCATCCTCGACAAAATATCGCGTCTGAAAGTGGAACTCAAAAACATCGACCGGCAGAAATCGATACAGCGTAAAAACCGCGGCAAGCTGACGCGCATCGCGCTCGTGGGCTACACCAACGTGGGCAAGTCGACGCTTATGAACCTGCTCAGCAAGTCGGACGTATTTGCCGAGAACAAGCTGTTTGCCACGCTCGACACCACGGTGCGCAAGGTGATAATCGACAATCTTCCGTTTCTGCTCACCGACACTATCGGATTCATCCGCAAACTGCCGACCCACCTTGTCGACTCCTTCAAATCGACGCTCGACGAGGTGCGCGACGCCGACATACTCGTGCATGTGGTCGACATTTCCCACCCTCAGTTTGAGGAACAGATCGAAGTGGTCAACCGCACCCTGCAGGAGGTATGCGAGTCGAAAGACAAGCCGATGATTCTGGTGTTCAACAAGGTGGACGCCTTCACCTACGTCAAGAAGGACGACGACGACCTGACCCCACGCCTGCGTGAGAATATTCCGCTGGAAGAGCTTAAACAAACGTGGATGGCAAAGATGAACGACAACTGCATATTCATCTCCGCACGCGAACGAATAAACATCGACGAACTGAAGTCGCGCCTATACGAAATGGCAAAGGAAATCCACATGAAGCGTTTCCCATACAACGACTTCCTGTTTCAGAAATACGACGAAGAGGACCTGATGCAATGACGACAAAAGCCTTGTTTTTCGACATCGACGGCACACTCGTGAGTTTCAACACCCACGAGATTCCGGCATCGACAGTCGATGCCCTCGAGCAAGCCAAAGCCAACGGCTTGAAAGTGTTTATCGCCACCGGGCGTCCGCGCCAACTTATAAACAACCTGTCGGCAATCAGCCATCTAATCGACGGCTATGTGACGACAAACGGCGCATACTGCTATGCCAGCGACAACAACATCGTTTGCAATCCAATCCCGGAGGCCGACGCCCTGTCGATCAAGGCTGAAGCAGACCGCATGGGCGCGATGTCGCTTGTGGTAGGCATTGACGGAATACTGCTGTGCAACCCCGACATTCCTCTTGTCGACGGACTGCAGAAACTGCTCAACGTTCCGTCGATTCCCGTGGGCAACGACATCACGCCGCTGCTGCGGCACGGCATAGTGCAGATAACCGTGTTTGTCTCCGCAAGCCAAGAGCCCCAGCTGCTCGCCGGCGCACCGTCGAGCCACGGCTCCCGCTGGTATCCGACTTTCACCGACATCACATCGTGCAAAGCCGACAAAGCAAGCGGGATAGCAGCCATGGCAGCCCATTTCGGCATCTCCATCAGCGAGACGATGGCATTCGGCGACGGCGGCAACGACACCCCTATGCTGCGCCATGCCGGCATCGGAGTGGCTATGGGCAACGCCCTCCCCGAAGTGCAGGCTGCAGCCGATTTTGTCACCACCGCAGTCGACAGCGACGGCATCGCCCACGCCCTGCGTCATTTCAGATTGATTTAGCTAAAAAAATACAGCAAAGTTATTGTAGTATAGAAATTTATGCGTACCTTTGCAGCCGACTATTATTAACATAATGTCTAACTTACTAAATTAACTTATTTTATTAACAATTATTTTTAAATGAGCGAATTAACAAATTCTCCTATTGCAGATTTCGATTGGGATTCGTACGAACACGGCCAGGTCGAGACAGGCAAAACTCGCGAAGAGTTGATGAAAACCTACGATGAGTCCTTGAACACAGTAAAAGACAAGGAAGTTATCGAAGGTACAGTTATTGCGTTGAACAAACGCGAGGCTGTTGTAAACATCGGCTACAAATCAGATGGTATCATCCCTATGAGCGAATTCCGCTACAACCCTGATTTGAAAGTTGGTGACACGGTTGAAGTATTCATCGAAAACCAGGAAGACAAAAAGGGTCAGTTGATCCTCTCTCACAAGAAAGCACGCGCTGCACGCAGCTGGGACCGCGTCAACGAAGCTCTCGAGAACAACGAAATCATCAAGGGTTACATCAAGTGCCGCACAAAGGGTGGTATGATCGTAGACGTATTCGGAATCGAGGCATTCTTGCCAGGTTCTCAGATCGACGTCAAGCCAATCCGCGACTACGATGTATTCGTTGGTAAGACTATGGAATTCAAGGTTGTTAAAATCAACCAAGAGTTCAAAAACGTTGTCGTGTCTCACAAAGCCCTCATCGAGGCAGAGCTCGAGCAACAGAAGAAAGAAATCATCGCCAAATTGGAAAAAGGTCAAGTATTGGAAGGAACTGTCAAGAACATCACTTCTTACGGTGTATTCATCGACCTTGGCGGCGTAGACGGCTTGATCCACATCACAGACCTTTCTTGGGGTCGCGTAAACGACCCGAACGAGGTTGTGAAATTGGACGAGAAGCTCAACGTTGTTATCCTCGACTTCGACGACGAGAAGAAGCGTATCGCCCTCGGCTTGAAGCAACTCCAGCCACATCCATGGGACGCTTTGGATCCAAACTTGAAGGTTGGCGACAAGGTGAAAGGCAAAGTTGTCGTTATGGCAGACTACGGTGCGTTTGTTGAAATCGCTCCGGGCGTAGAAGGCCTTATCCACGTTTCTGAAATGTCTTGGTCACAGCACTTGCGTTCGGCTCAGGACTTCATGAAGGTGGGCGACGAGGTAGAGGCAGTAGTTCTTACACTCGACCGCAAAGAGCGCAAAATGTCGCTCGGCATCAAGCAGCTCAAGGCTGACCCATGGGCAAACATCGAGGAGAAATATCCTGTTGGCTCTAAGCACACTGCAAAAGTGCGCAACTTCACTAACTTCGGCGTATTCGTTGAGTTGGAAGAGGGTGTTGACGGCTTGATCCACATCTCTGACCTTTCTTGGACTAAGAAAATCAAACACCCGAGCGAGTTCACTCAGATCGGTGCCGACATCGACGTTCAAGTTCTCGAAATTGACAAGGACAACCGCCGCTTGAGCCTCGGCCACAAGCAGCTCGAAGAGAATCCTTGGGACGTATTCGAAACTATCTTTACTGTAGGCAGCATCCACGAGGGCACTATCGTTGAAATGCTCGAAAAGGGTGCGGTTATCGCATTGCCTTACGGCGTTGAAGGATTCGCTACTCCTAAGCACCTCGTTAAGGAAGACGGAACTCAGGCTCAGGTTGACGAGAAGCTGAACTTCAAGGTTATCGAGTTCAACAAGGACTCTAAGCGCATCATCCTCTCTCACAGCCGCATCTTCGAAGATGAAGCTCGTGCAGAAAAGGCTGAGGCTAAGAAAGCCGCTAAGAAAGCAAAAGTTGCAGAAGAGGCTCCTGTAATGAGCACTCCTATCGAGAAAACTACTCTCGGCGACATCTCTGCTCTCGCAGCCCTCAAGGAAAAACTCGCTAAGGAAGGCAAGTAATCCTCGAGAATACAATTCATAAGAAAAGCCGCATCCTCAAAGGGTGCGGCTTTTTTATGCTTATTTAGACGCCTGCATTCACACTACGCGGCAGGCATTACCTTTTTATTTTGAAACAATTTCCTTCCTTACAACTTTTCCTAAATGGAGCACGGCAATCCACAGGCATAGTTTCCCCGTTGGAGAGAAGCACACGTTGTCTGATTCATCAAAATCAAAGCGGACGACATTACCAAACTTGTCAGTTTCCGCCTCAAATGTTATGTCGACAACTTCCACCAATGCCGTGTCACGCTTTTTATTGTAGCCGACTGCAAGATTCAGATAACACCAGTTCTTAGGGATCAATGGACAGACTCCATTGTTGTAGATGTTCAGATCGTCTTCACATTGATATTTCGACAGCTCCTCATCAGAAATCGCGTCACTGAACATCACGCTGCCGTCATCTTCCGTCTTGACATACTTTTTATAAGTAGAATATTTTACCTCTCTATATTCTTCCGTTTTTGTACCTGCGATTATCTGGTCAAAGTACACTTGTTTAATCACAAGATACAGAGTGTTGCTATTGTCTGGTTCTGGCAATTCACACCCTTTCTTGACACATTTCTCTTCCTCCACATCCGGCTCTTCATCTTCAATATTGCTTTCAAACGGCAGAACAGCAACAACTTCCTCCGGCAACAGTTTCAAAAGAGAATCGGGCAAGAATTCCTCCAACTCAACCTCATCGTCACCATAAAGCGCATCTTTCCGTTTGCCCAACTTTGAGATAGCATCTTCGTACACTGACGACGTAATTCGGTCATATATTTTGCTCGGGACACAAACAAGCTCACCTGTCTGATATTCAGCATCGCTCAATATGTATTTTGCAATTTCCGGAATTTGTCTGTCTGTAATTTTAACCGATGCAACATCTTGCAAAATCACATTGCCATCACGTCTAACACAGTATCCTACTTCTATATTCTTCATAACATTAGAATTTTATATTGTTTATATATCTTTTACAAAGATAGTGCAAAAACTATCCACAATTGTCTATTTCTGTTCTTTCGGCTTACGGTCAAAGTATGGACTTTTCGACGAGGCACTGAGTGCGATGGCTATGGTCTGCGAGCATCCAGGAAGCCACGGCAACGTTTCCGACGCCCAACCAGCAGAAAACAGCACACGGGTGTCAATCCGGAGATCGGCGGCAACAGAGCAGGCAGAGCCTATGGCAATGCCCACATCGATGGAATTGAGGGCACACGGATTCTGCGCTGGATTCTGCCCACAGGCTGAATAACCGCAATAACCGCAGTTAAGGCCCTGCGTGTGACGGCGCGTGCCGATGAGTATCACTGCCTCGCCCTGAAGAATATTGTCTGCGTCGCGAAGCAGGAATTTGAAGCCAGTCTCCTCGCTGCGTCGGCGCATAGCCTCCGCCAGTTTCTCCAAATCCTCGCGCTCCTCTACAAGTGCTATCTCAATGATGTCCACACCCTTTGCCTTGGGAGCGGTGCGGGCAGCCGTCATCATACGGTGTGCCGCCTCAACCACCGACTGGTGGCGTAAATCGCGTTCGTTGATAATCATATTGCGTTGTTTTTGGGCTTAATTTTTGCAAAAAGTGTGTCGATACGGTCGTTCACACGCAGCAGGCGGAACAGACGGTCGCGCACGGAATCGATGGCTATACAGGCAAAGAAAATGCCCACCGTCGACGCCACAAGCATAGGCACAAACGCCCATGAGTGAAGCCATGAATGCACATCGAGCCAGTCGTGCCACAACAGGCGGCGCACGTAGATGTTGTCGTGGATAAGATACACGCCAAACGTCAACGGCGCTATGCGCACCAGGAAGCGCACCAGCCACGTGTCGGGCGCCTTATAGCGCGCTGTCCAGAGAAACAGCATCAGTGCAGCGATGAAAAGGATGCCGTTGTTGTCGTGATAGTCAGCCATCATCGGCGACGACCACACCCCGTAGTGCACGAACGTTTTCACAAGGAATATCGCAGCCAGCACTATCGCCACAAGGAAATACAGTTTGCCGAAATGGTTTACGCCTTCGTGGTTGAAATGCAGTCTGATGTAGCCACCCACATAAAACAGGAATACGAACCACAGCAGCGAATTGTTGCCGCTCATCTGGTCGCCGAGAAGGAAATCGAAATTGATTACCGCCATCACTCCGAGCATCACAAGATACTGCCGGCGTGTCAACGCCTGCGCAACGATGGCGAGGAACGGAGCCAATGCCACAAGCGCCACATAGCGGGTGGCAAACCAATAGCGGTTGAAATATATCGGCATAAGCGACTTCCCGAAATCGTCCCATCCAAGACGTAGATTTGAGCAAAGCAGGAAGACGAAGAACAACAGCACCGAATAAAAGGCTATCGGCACCCACGTCTTCGGTATCTTTTCCCACTTTGGAGATGTCTGATGTATGATGAAATAACCCGTTATCAGGATATAGCAATTGGTCGACACTTTCGCAAGGCAACCTATCATCTCCATCGAACAAAGGTTGAAAAGCGACGGGATGTCGGAAGTGATGCCGTCGGGCTTCTGCCCCACTCCGTGCATCAGGAAATGCCACACAACGATGAGAAACATCGCCACCACCCTCAATATCTCAAAACTCGGATTCCGTTTTTTTGCCATTATTTATTTTTATCTTTTTCGTTCATTAGGATTCACATATTGCCCATGCCGCACCGTATTTTTGCCATACTGGATGGCAAATCCCGGGCAATGGTGCAGACAACGCAGACACAATGTGCATTGCGACTTGACCCACACAGGCTTGCCGTCGCGCATCTCTATCGCCGACGACGGGCATCGGTCGGCACAAAGTCCGCAACCGGCACAACGGTCTGCCATCAAATGGAAATGCCGCGTCTGCCGCTGGCTCCCGTAGGTGGCATGATAAACACCAGCAATCACATGCGGTATTCTCATTCTCTCTGTGTTTCCGCCCCTGCAGGCTACAATTCTGCCTATCGCTGCGTCTATCTCCTTTTCGGCCGACGCCTCGCGACGGCGGCACTTCTCCTTGTCGGTCAGATTGAACAAAGGAGTCCATGTGTCCACCATACGCACCGACAGACCGGCATCGACAGCCACACCTTTATCCAGCAACGCTTTGCGAGCCATCCAACCAGTCTGTCCGGTCGACGTGCCGTAGGTGGCGACGGTATAGACAAAGCAACGCCCCGCATCCGCAAGTGTCAACGCTTCTAAAAACTCCGCCACAATCGCTGGCAAGCCCCAGAAATGCACTGGAAACACAAAGCCCACACGACGCTCCTTCGAGGCGTCGAAATCAAAACGGCTGTGTGCCACACATTCCGCAATCGAAGACACCCAGTCGCCTGTCGCAGCGGCTATGCGGCGCGCCACATACTCGCTGTTGCCAGTTCCTGAGAAATAGAATATCATTAATCTACGCCTATTTTTTTGCAAATATACGCATAAAGACGTAACTTTACACTAAAGATTTTGCATTATGGTAAAGAAGACATTTGAAGTTACCGATATGAGTTGCGTGGTCTGCGCCAGCAATGTGGAGCGCACCGTGCAGGCCCTGAAAGGCGTCGGCATCGCGAAAGTGAATTTCGCCGCCAACGAATTGACAGTGCATTTCGATCCAAGAATAATCAACATACAGCAAATAAAGGCCGCCGTGGAGGCTGCCGGTTACGGCCTTGTGACCGACGGCGACATCGACGAGGAAGAATTGCGCCGCGAAAAGTATCGAAACCACATCATCCGACTTGCGGCGGCATGGGCAACAGCCATAGCCGTTATGTCGATTTCGATGACATCGCTCGGCACACAAGCCACATGGCAATGGGCAACAGCCATAATTGCAACCGTATCGCTCGCCTACTGCGGACGGCGATTCTACGAAAGGGCTTGGCAGATGGTCAAGCAACGCTCGGCAAATATGGACACGCTCGTTGCTCTCAGCACAGCATCAGCATGGGTGTTCAGCATATTCCAGATAGCGTTTCCCGACTTTGCCGCCAAGCACGGCATGGGAAACCACGTATATTTCGACTCCGCGACGATGATTGTGGCGTTTGTGCTGACAGGGCGGCTGCTCGAGGAAAAGGCCAAAAACAGCACATCGTCTGCCATCCGCTCGCTTATCGACTTGCAACCATCCAACGCAACCGTGCTCGACGACTGCGGAGGCTCGCGCCTTGTCGACATCAAAGACATCCACGCCGGCGACATCGTCCTCGTAAAGCCTGGCGGTAGAATCCCTGTCGACGGAACGGTGAGTCAAGGCGACACCTATGTTGACGAGAGTATGCTGACAGGCGAACCTATGCAGGTGGCAAAACATAAAGGCGACAAGGTGTTTGCCGGAACAATCAACAAGAACGGCGCCATCACCGTCTGCGTCACTGCCGACGCCGACACCACCCTGCTGGCACGCATTGTCGATTCCGTGCGCGACGCTCAGGGCAGCAAGGCTCCAGTGCAAAGAGTTGCCGACGTGATAAGCCGTTATTTCACCTATGTGGTGGTCACCTTTGCCGCAATCACTCTTATAGGATGGATTATCGCAGGAGGAAGTGTGGCGACAGCCATAATCTGCGCGGTGTCGGTGCTTGTAATCGCATGCCCGTGCGCTCTCGGACTCGCCACGCCAACAGCCATCACCGTGGGTATCGGCAAAGCCGCCGAGCATCACATTCTCATCAAAGACGCAACCGCTCTTGAACGCATCTGCAAGGCTACCGACATCGTGCTCGACAAAACCGGCACCATAACCGAAGGCAAACCGATTGTGGTTTCCGCAAAGATTTCAGCCGACGCCACCGACGAGGATCTCGGGGTGATGCTCGCCGCCGAAAAGCAGTCGGAACATCCACTTGCCGGTGTGCTTGTGGCTTCGCTCGAAGACCGCGGCATCACACCTTCCAATACCGACAAATTCGCGGCAATCGTGGGAAAAGGTGTGGAAGCTCACCACAACGGACAGCTCTACTGGGTGGGAAGCGAGCTGATGGCACACGAACGCAACGTTAAGAATTCCGACATAAAAGCCAACGCCCACGGCGGCACAACTATCTATTTCGGCTGTGGCAACCGCCTGCTCGCGGTGTTTGTGCTTGCCGACATGGTCAAGGAAACTTCCGCGCCGGCAATCGCCTCGCTGAAACGGCTCGGTCTGAGGGTGTATATGCTCACTGGCGACAACAACGCCTCTGCCGCAAGAGTGGCTGAGGAAGTGGGTGCTACGGGCTTCAAGGCCGAGATGCTGCCCGACGACAAGGAAAAATATATCCTCGACATGCAACACCGCGGACGCATCGTGGCAATGGCAGGCGACGGCATCAACGACTCCTCTGCGTTGGCACGTGCCGATGTGTCGATAGCCATGGGCAACGGAACCGATATTGCAATTGAGACAGCGATGGTGACCCTGCCGACGTCCGACCTGCAGATGCTGCCGCGCGTTGTGCGTCTGTCGAAGAAAACGATGCGCATCGTGCATCAGAACCTTTTCTGGGCATTCATCTACAACATTATCGGGCTGCCGGTTGCCGCCGGACTGTTCGGCATAATGCTCGACCCTATGTGGGCAAGCGCCGCAATGGCGGTAAGTTCGGTGACGGTGGTGCTCAACAGTCTGCGTCTTAAATTGGTGAAAGTAAAATAATAAAGCAATGAAACGTACGATTGCAACATTGGCAATGCTGCTGTGCATGGTTTCGCTCCAGGCACAGACGCTGCTCATCTATGGCGGCAGCGACCATGATGTGTTTCTCGGAAAGCTGAACGCCGACTGCTACGACAGCGAGTCGATATGGAATGAATACGGGACCTACGGAAGCAAATACAGCAGCAAGTCTATCTGGAACGAATACGGGACCTACGGGAGTGAGTACAGCAGTTACTCACCTTGGAACGAGTATGCCTCAACGCCTCCGGTTGTTGTCGACTCGCGCGGCAATTTCTATGGCTATCTGACAGCAAACGAATTCATCTCCCAACGCTACTCCTCAAGATTGGTCGATTTCATATGCCGCCACTACAAGCAAATACGTGACGACCTGAGCAGTTGGTACAACGAACTGTTCTGACCGCTACTGCCAACATAAAATCCTTTGTGCCGTTTCTTCGTTAGAAATATTACTTTTTAGACAACAAAGTTATGCCAAAATACGCAGATAAAAAAGTATTTAGCAAACGAATTCTGTGTAATCACGAAATGGTTTTTATTCCGCTAAAGCACTAAAAACCCGTATCTTAGCCACGCATCAACAACCATCAACTCATAACATCAGGGGCATACCACCATAGCAATAGCGTACCCCTGATGCTTGTGTGGAAACGTGCTTGATCCTTTGTCAAAAGGTTCCGATTGGCAAAAGAAACATTCCATATTCTTTGTCAATCAACGAGTTCCATTCATTGTCACCGTGATGTTTCTAACGAAGAAACCTCACAGATGACGAAACCGATTGACAATAAGAACGATAGACTATCCATCCTGTCGCATTACGCTCATAATTACGGAAGCATACACTGCAAACCGTTTGATAAAGCAGCATCAGTCCATCTTCCCCCTCTCGCAGCTGACAGCGACATTGCAGCAGAACCATTACAGGACTCTCTTTTCAGTGATTTCTTTTCTGCCCCGTTTCTCCCAACCGAAAAGCCTAAGTTTACGTTTATCGACCTATTCGCAGGAATTGGAGGCTTCCGAATGGCAATGCAACGACTCGGAGGCAAATGCGTTTTCTCTTCAGAATGGGACGAGCAAGCAAAGCGTACATATTTCGCCAACTATGGAGAATATCCATTCGGCGACATAACAAAAGAAGAAACAAAGGCTTTCATACCCGACGATTTCGACATTTTGTGCGCAGGATTTCCATGTCAAGCCTTTTCGCTGGCTGGCAAACGGCTCGGTTTTGAGGAAACCCGAGGCACTTTGTTTTTTGATGTAGCCGAAATTCTACGAAGGAAACGCCCAAAGGCTTTTTTTCTGGAAAACGTAAAAGGTCTGTTAATCCACGATAAAGGACACACTATTGAAACAATACTCAACGTATTGCGAAATGATTTGGACTATTACGTTCCCGACCCCCAGATTGTAAATGCAATGCATTTCGGAGTGCCGCAACATAGGGAACGCGTCTATATTGTAGGCTTCAGAAAAGACCAATGCACCGATGGCTTCTCATACCCTCAACCAACCGACAACAGCAAAACATTCGCAGACATAAAAGAAGAAAAAGAAGTGTCTGTAAAGTATTATTTGTCAACCCAGTACATCAAAACCCTAATCGCTCACAAAGAGCGCCATTCCGCCAAAGGAAACGGATTTGGATATGAAATCATTGCTGACAATCAGGTGGCAAACGCCATTGTAGTCGGCGGTATGGGACGGGAGCGAAATCTCGTCATCGACAATCGTCTGACAAATTTTACCCCGATAACAAAAATCAAAGGCGAAGTAAACCGCGATGGAATCCGACGCATGACACCGCGCGAATGGGCGCGGCTGCAAGGATTTCCCGACAATTTTATAATCTGCGTTGCCGACGCGTCGGCATATAAGCAATTCGGCAACTCCGTTGCCGTTCCAGCAATACAAGCCACTGCTTCGGAGATTATCAAGCACATAGTCACAACCAAAAGCAAACGTTATGGAACTAAGAGGTAACCGTGGCGAATGGAGTGAGCTATACGCTCTTCTGAAATTGCTTGCCGACGGACGGCTGTATTGTGGAGACGCCAGCCAGAATCGACAGGATGACCGTTTTTTCCCAATTCTTAAAATTTTCAGAAACGACCAAATCGACCGTACCGCATATACTGTAAATGCCGCAAAAAAAGAAATCCTTGTGTCGAGAACCAACGATTGCACCATCGACATTTCCCAAGAAGAAATGCAAACAAAGGCACATTCCATTTTAAATGTCATAAAAACGCATACCGGCACATTTGACATTCCTGAGATACACAATTTTCTTGAACGGATTGACTGCAAAACAATCAAAGCCAAGTCGACCGACAAGGCCGACATAAGAATTGTTATCCACGACCTCAACACTGGCTCAAAGCCAGAATTAGGCTACAGCATCAAATCTAAATTAGGCGGTAATTCGACCTTGATAAACGCCAACAAAGACAGCACCAACTTCATTTATCAAGTAATCAATGTCGACCATTCTCAAATGTCGGAATTCAACAAGTTAGGCAAGTTCGGGGCAAAATTCAATTACTTAAAAGAAATCGGGGCAAAACTGTCGTTTATAGGCACTGCCCGAAAGGAGACCCACAATAATCTGACACTCCTTGACTTGGGATTGGAGCGAATCCTTGCCGATGAATTGCTCTTATACTATAGCACCAATCTGTCATCACTTGAAGAGATTACCCGTCAAGAAACAAATGACGACCCATTGATATTGACACAGAACACCACGCAACCAATGTATGAATACAAAATCAAGCAATTCTTGCTCGCTTTCGCTCTCGGAATGACATGTTCGAAGCCGTGGCATGGCACATTCAACGCCAATGGAGGCTACATCGTAATCAAGGAAGACGGCGACATTATTTGCTATCATTTTTTCGACCGCAATGATTTGGAAAACTACCTTTTCTACAACACCAAATTCGACACTCCAAGCACAAGTCGCCACCTTTTCGGAAAAATTTACGAACAGGGTGGTCGCTTTTTCATCAAACTGAATCTGCAGGTTAGATTCAAATAATCTTCACGCCTCCGCCGGTGTAGCGGTTGCCCACGCCTATGCCAAAGAGGGCGAAGTCGTAGAGCACGGGGTCGTCGGGACGGAGTGTGCGCAAAAGTGCCGTCAGTTGCTCCACGGCTTTGCGGTCGTTGCCGCGTCGCTGAAGCAGTCCGAGCGCTCGTGCTGTGTTGCCCACATGCACGTCGAGCGGGATAAACAGTTGCGACGGTTTGATGCTTGTCCACACCCCCATATCCACAATACCGTCGCGGCGCACAAGCCATCGCAACGCCATATTGATGCGTTTAAGGGCAGTGGTGTCAAGTCCAGTGGGGAGACAACGACTGTTGACAGCCCCGTCGTTGGCGGCAGCAAACTCCCTCGACATCAATCCGACAAGTTTCCACGAAGGATACTGGCTGTCGCCCACCCCATTGGCTGCGGCAAATGCGTCGACCGACGGATAGCGGTCATAGATGCGCCGCAACCCGCGTAGATAGTATGCAAAATCATCGCTGAAGAATGTGCGGTGAATATTGAACCGTTCGCCAAGGTCGTCATAACCGCAATCCATCACATAGCGATATGGCTGAAAGTCCATCAGCCGCAGCATTTTGTTGCAGTTGCTGCAAATCATCTTGCGGTTGCCCCATGCGATGGTTGCCGACAAAAACGCGGCTATCTCAATGTCGGGCAACGTTGAGAACTGACGTGGAAACTGCACCGGATCGGCAGCCACAAATTCCGGTGCGTTTATGCGCCGAGCCTCCGTTTCAAGAAGCTCAGCCACTTCGGGCAATATCATCATTTCGGAAGCCATTTGCTCAATTCCTCCTCTGTTATGCCACGCCGCGCGGCATAGTCGCGGCGTTGGTCGGGCGCAATGGCGCCAATCATAAAATAGCGCGACGCAGGATGCGCAATCATCAATCCGCTCACGCTCGATGCCGGACTCATAGCTCCATTTGGCGTCACAGCGATTCCTACATTCGCGAAGCCAACGATTTTTTCGATGGCAAAAATCGCCGACTGGTCGGGCAACGACGGATAGCCGGCAGCCGGACGGATGCCTCGATACTGGGCACGCAACGCTCTTTGGCGGTCAATCCGCTCATCGGGAGCATATCCCCACACTTCGCGCCTCACACGGGCGTGAAGCAGTTCGACGGCAGCCTCTGCCAGACGGTCGGACAGCGACTGGTAGAGCAGCGACTTGAAGTCGTCGGTCTGTTGATACCCTGATATTATTTCTTCAATTCCACGTCCTGCCGTTACGGCAAACGCACCCACATAGTCAGTGCCGCAAGGCTTCACGAAGTCGGACAGCGACAGGCATTCCTCACCATCCTTCTGTTGGCGCAACAACGGCAGCACAACATCGCCCCCTTCGGCATGGAATATGATGTTGTCGCCGGCAGAATTTGCAGGCAGCAGCACAACGCGTGCGCGGATGCTGTTGTTGACATCGCGCACCAGACGCGCAAGAGCCACCTGAGCTTCCTTGAGCAGTTGCATAGCCTCCGAGGCCTTCTTCCGGCGGTCTTGCTTCTGCCCTGCAAGCCACTGCGCACGGCAATGGTCGCAGCCATGGATTTCGGCAAGTTCGGCAAACGATGCTTCAAGTTGCCACACAGGGAAAAACGCACGCCAATTGATATATTCTATGGCTTCCTCAACCGTTATCTCCACATCGGTTGCACCAATAGCCGACGGCACCGGCGTATCATAAGCCTCCCAGTCGGGCATGAACGCACGGCGGCGTGCCTCTTCAAGCGGGAGCAGCGGTTTCTGCGATTCGGCATATGCGCTGCGCTGGCTTTCCTGCTCAGCCTTTATGCGCCGTTCGGCTTCCGCCGGATCGGATGCAATCTCCTGCATTATCGACGGCATCACTGCGGCGTCGCGCGTATAAGCCACAATATGGTCGTAGCACGGCGCAATCTTCACCGCCGTATGCACCGCCGAAGCCGTGGCTCCGCCTACAAGAATCGGAATCGACAAACCTCGCTCATTCATCAGACGCGCCACGTTGCACATCTCCTCAAGCGATGGGGTTATCAGTCCGCTAAGTCCTATATAGTCGGCATGCTCGCGCACGGCAGTGTCGATAATTTCCTCTGCCGGCACCATCACGCCCATATCTATCACCTCATATCCGTTGCAGCGCATCACCACCCCGACAATGTTTTTCCCGATGTCGTGCACATCGCCTTTCACCGTGGCGATGACAATCTTGCCAGCCGATTTGCGGCCCGACTGCAACTGTTCGCGCTCGATGAATGGCTGAAGCCATGCCACAGCCTGCTTCATGGCGCGCGCACTCTTCACCACTTGCGGCAGAAACATCTTGCCGTCGCCAAAAAGCGTGCCCACGCGGTTCATGCCTTCCATCAGTGGCTGTTCGATGACGGCTATCGCCGAACCATGCTCCGACATCGAACGCTCAAGTATCGGCTCTATGCCTTCCATGCGTCCTTTCACAAGCATACGGCTCAACGCTTCATCGGCAGAAAGGCTGGAATAGTCTTCCTCCACCACCTTGACGATGCCCGTCTTCTCGTTTTTCAAGCGTTCCGCCACCTCGAGCAGACGTTCGGTCGCATCTGGACGGCGACAAAGCAGCGCATCCTCTATGGTCTGACGCACATCGGCTGGAATCTCGTCATAGGGAATCATCGCGGCGGCGTTTACAATCGCCATATCCATACCTTTGGCTATGGCATGGTAAAGAAACACCGAGTGCATAGCCTCGCGCAGATAGTTGTTGCCCCGGAAGGAGAACGACAAATTGCTGACTCCTCCACTCACTTTTGCTCCTGGCAGATGCTGCTTTATCCAACCTACGGTTTCTATAAAGTCGAGCGCATAGCGGTCGTGGCTGTCGATGCCTGTCGCCACAGCCAGCACGTTAGGGTCAAAGATTATGTCTTCAACCGGGAAACCCACTTTCTCCGTAAGCAGTTTATACGCACGCGCGCAAATCTCCGTGCGGCGGGCAAACGTGTCGGCCTGACCGTCTTCGTCAAAAGCCATCACCACCGTTGCCGCACCCATCTCTTTTATAAACTTTGCATGGGCAAGGAAAACCTCCTCTCCTTCTTTCAGACTGATGGAATTGACGATGCCCTTTCCTTGCAGACATTTAAGTCCTGCCTCGATGACATCCCATTTCGAAGAGTCAATCATCACGGGCACACGCGCCACATCGGGCTCCGCCGCGAGCAGACGCAGAAAATGCACCATCTCCGCCTTTGAGTCGAGCATAGCATCGTCCATGTTGACATCGACAATCTGCGCACCAGCCTCAACCTGCTTCAAGGCTATATCAACGGCTTCCTGATAGTTTTTTTCGTTGATTAGACGCAGAAACTTGCGGCTGCCTGCCACATTGCAGCGTTCGCCAACGTTGGTGAAATTCTGCTCCGGCGACACGATTTTCAAATCAAGTCCCGACAAGCGCATCTCCGGCTTCCTCACAACCGGCTTGCGCGGTGTGTGTGAACGTGCGGCTTCGGCTATGGCCCGGATATGCGCCGGCGTAGTGCCACAGCATCCTCCAGCAATATTGATTACGCCGGCATCCATCATTTTCGACAGATGTGAGGCTGTTATTTCAGGTGTCTCGTCGTATTCTCCCATAGCGTTGGGCAGTCCGGCATTGGGATAAAGCATCACGGCGGCATCGGTGAGCGATGCCATTTGCTTTATGTATGGCTCCAAACTTTCCGCGCCGAAACCGCAGTTCAGGCCAAGTGCCACCGCACCAGAATGGGCTGTGCTTGCCACAAAAGCTTCTATTGTCTGCCCGGCAAGCATACGTCCGCCTGTCGACGACAATGTGGCTGAGAGCGCAATTTCCACGCTTCTGCCAGCGAGCCGCATCGCCTCTTTGGCTGCAGAGATGGCTGCCTTGGCATTGAGCGTGTCGAAAATCGTCTCACAGATGAATAAATCCACTCCGCCCTCTATCAACGCGCACATCTGCTCGACATAGGCTTCGCGCAACGTGTCGAAATCGAGCTCGCGGGCTGCGGGATTCTCCACGTCGGCACTCATCGACAATGTTTTGCTCGTGGGGCCAACGCTGCCTGCCACCCAGCACTGGCGGCCTGCGGCTATGCGCTTGTCTGCCTCCCGGCGCGCTATGGCGGCTGCGGCACGGTTTATCTCTTTCACATAGGACGCCAGGCCGTAGTCGGCCATCGACACGGCATTTGCATTAAACGAGTTTGCCTCGATAATGTCGGCTCCGGCGTCAAGATAATCGCTGTGGATCTCAGCTATGACGTCGGGACGCGTGAGGCACAACACGTCGTTGCACCCCTTCAGTTTCTGCGGATGGTCGGCAAAGACGCCGCCACGGTAGTCTTCTTCTTTCAACCCGTAGCGCTGTATCTGTGTTCCCATCGCTCCGTCAAGCACAAGTATGCGCTCCGACAATGCTGTTTTCAAATCTTCAATCATCAGAATCTTATATATGCTGAATTCAACTTGCAAATGCAACAGAATTCTGATTA